>Ga0138317_1000092_pt1 | contig 9389 bp, 11 predicted proteins | sample Cowrumcornstover_2_FD_99365 | JGI IMG/M metagenome (GOLD analysis project Ga0138317, IMG submission 99365) | Metatranscriptome of Cow rumen microbial communities from the University of Illinois at Urbana-Champaign, USA - Cow X-1 corn stover... | ecosystem: Host-associated > Mammals > Digestive... | reverse complement strand
CCTGTTGCAACTATAGCTACTTCATCAATATCTTCTCTTAATAAAATACCTTTGCCAATCTCATAATTATAATTTTTTTCATATACAATAGGAGCATTAACATCAGCTGTTAAACGAATATATACTGGTCCCTCATATTCACTTACAGCATATAAACAATGTTCTAACTCAACACAATCAGCAGGATTAATTATAACTACATTAGGAATAGATCTCATTACTGCCATATCTTCTAACCCATAATGTGTATTACCTAACTCACTCATAGCAAATCCACTACCCAACCCTACTAGTTTTACATTCTGCTTCATATACCCCATATTTATCTTAATTTGTTCTGCACACCTTAACGTAATAAAAGATGCATATGTAGATGCAAATGGTATTAATCCACTTTTAGCCATCCCCGATGATATACCAATCAAACTTTGCTCAGCAATTCCTGTATTAAGAAATCTATCTGGGTATATATTAATTATTCTTCTTAATCCAGAAAAAAAACTGACATCAGCGGATAAAACATATATCTTAGGATTTTTTTTTATTAATTGAAACATTACTCGCCCATATGTTGCCCTTAATCCAATCTTTGATAGAATCTTCGCCTCTTTTGGAGTTATTTCTCTCATTTCATCTCCTCCAATTCATTAATTGCCTTTTCATACAAAGACTTTGTAAGTCTATTATGATGCCAATCATTATTATTCTCCATAAAAGAAATACCTTTACCCTTTATAGTATGACCAATGATAATCTTAGGCTTGTTTTCTATTTTAGAATCGAAAGCCTGTCTTATTTGACTAATATCATGTCCATCTATCTCTTTTACAAAAAAGCCAAAAGAACTCCATTTAGTTGACGCATCTTTCATATCTATAATATCTAGACTAGCGTCATCGCTTTGCAACTTATTATAATCAAGTATTATAGTAAGATTATCAAGTTCCCAATTAGTTGCAAGCATAGCAGCCTCCCATACTGAACCTTCATTACACTCACCATCACCAATCATTACATATACCTTTCTTATAGAGTTCATTAATTTAAAGGATTTAGCAATACCTACAGCCATTGATATACCTTGTCCTAAACTTCCTCCTGTATTTTCAATACCTATATCTATATTCATAACACAAGGCGAAGCTAAACGCGTGTTATTTTTCATATATGTAAGTAATTCTTCATCTGATATTAGTCCCATTTCATTAAACACTGCATATAATCCTAATACACAATGTCCTTTACTTAAAACAAAAATATCTCTATCTTCCCATCTAGGATTATCAAAATCATATTTTATTTTTTCCAGGTATAAAACAGATATTATATCTAGCATAGATAAAGTTCCGCCAATATGTGCTCTTTTTCCTGAATAATATGCTACTTGCAAGATTTTCTTTCTTATATCTAAAATCTTTTTTTCTATATTCATTTTATCACCATCACCTCTTAATATTTTTCCATGATAAAACTACTTTTCCTTATAACACAAATCAACTGTATCATTATTTACAATACCATTAATTGTTTACATTCTTATAGTTATCGTTGTAGTTTCATCTATTTTTTCATTATTACTTAAATAGATCTTAACAAAAACATTTTCTCTATTTCCAACCATCACAATATCTTTCTAACATTTTCACATATTATTTTCTCCATTAAAACCTATTTTTGACCATCAAATGCAACAGTTAACTTTGCATTATTAAATATAATATCATTTGCTATAATATTATATTCTTTTTCCATATCTAAAACTTTATAAATAGATTCATTTATTCTTATATAATTTATACACGAATTTTTTTTAAAAAGCTTTTCAAATTCCGTAGAATCACTATTAACAACATTTAACTCAAGTTTTCTTACAAACATTGAATACGTTTTTTCTGATATATAACCTTTTTCATCAATATAATTTGATGTAAAATTTTTTAAATACCTATATTTTACGTATTCTTTGTTCATTTCTTCAACATAATGAGCAAAAGTAAGACAATTTTTAAGTTCAACATCAATTATTAAATTTTTTGCCTTTTTTTCATATAGATAATTAAATGGTGAATTCCTACCAAAAGCACTAATGTTATCCAAGGAACAAAGATAATCTTTATCTTTACCAAATACTGCAAAAGAATATATAGGATGTTTTGTTCTTTTAAAATCTTTACGTTTAAGTGCAATATTACCTAAACTACCTGTCATTCCAATTGTTTTATGGTAATTAAATACCTTATTTTTACAAAAATCCCAATTAAATGTTGGAAATAACAATGTTCCTTCTAATCCTATCACGTCTATGAGTCCGTTTATAAAATCATTCAAATCAAATTTTTTTTCATTATGTAACACAGTTGACAACATTCTAATTGTATCAGAAGAAACATATACTATATCTCCTCTTTTCAAAGGTAATTTTTTTGCAATATCTTTCAGTTTAATATATTCCATATTTATTCTTTCTCCCTTTATCTATTCATTTTTTATAACATATAAAACAGTATCCCAAAAAACTCTTTTATGATGCCTTATATAAAATTTATGCTCTGGTAACCATTCCTTTAACATTTTTGTTATATCGTAAATATCTTCTGGTTTATGATATATACAAATTGCCAAATTAGGCTTACATCTTTTTATAATGTCTTTTGCACCTAAAAGTGCCCTATATTCCGCACCTTCTATATCCATCTTTATATAAGACACATATTTATCCTTTAAAATTTCATCCATAGTAATGCACTTAGCTATTTTTGTTCCTTTTACTAATCTAGATTGCATTCCAAAAGATTCATATTTTATTTCCTTCTTCTCATCCCAAATTCCATAATTATATACACTTACTTTTGACTCGAAGTCTTTTTCTTGTATTTTTTTATAATTATCTTCATCCATTTCAAATGCATAGATTGCTTTATATTTACCATTTTGATATTTAATAAATTGTTCTATAGTATCACCATCATATGCTCCTACATCTACAAATACTGACTCTTTATCCCTTGGCACAATATCTTCTACAAAATATTGATCATCTTCACATATATCTGAATAATCAAAGATATGATTTTTTCTTTTACTTAGAATAGCATCTACTATATTCTTTGATTTTTCATCATACATCCATGATTTTATTTCATCTATATGCTTTTCTAAAAGTTCATACTCAAAGGCTGTAGAGAATACAAAGTAACTACCACATATTACCTTATTTGAATATTTATATTCTTCTAATATAGGGATAATATCACTTATAAAAGATGAAGCAATTAACACACATGTTACTTCTTCATTATTTATTAAGTACTCAGGAGAATTTATCACCTTTCCTAGATAATAATTTCCCCATTTCTTCTCATCTATATCTATAAAACAATCAAGCACACTTAACATGTCTTTGTTTGTTTGTTTGTTTAGGATTATATTAGCATTAGTACCTGCTCCCCATACTACAACTTTTTCATTATTATCATATAATTCTTGTAATGTTTCTTCATTTGGTGTATATATTATTTCCATAGTCATGTCCTCCTGATAAATTTTATTTTTTTCTTAAATATTGCATCCATATCTACTTAATATATTCTTTTATTCTAACCTAGTTGTAAATAATAACTAATTTCTAAAAATTTGATAACCATACTTTTTCATAACATATATAATTCATCTAATATTCTCCCTTTTATACTTAACGTTGTTAAACCACATTTTTCCAAAACCTTCTCGTACGAACTAGCATATGGATAAAAATCGTCTATCCCTATACTAATTTGTTTAGGTTTATTTTTTTTCTGAATCATGTATTCTGCAATAGCAGATGAAAGCCCCCCTATCACATTATGTTCTTCTATAACAACTATATGTGAATATTTTTCAGCAACTTCATCTAACAAATCTTTATCTAATGGTTTTACTGTATGAAAATCTATAACACTTACAGAATAGTTAGATTTTTCTAATTCTCTAGCAACCTTTAATGCTTTTTCAACCATAGTTCCATTTGCTAATATTGCTAAATCATCCCCTTCTTGCAATGTTATAGCTTTTCCAATTTCAAATTCATAATCCGAATTATAAATTGTAGGAGAATTTTTATTATCCATTAACCTTATATAAACTGGCTTATCGTATTCATATGAAGCTTCTACCACTTTTACAACTTCAGTTGTATCAGCTGGCGTTACAATTGCAATGTTAGGTATTCCTCTAAGTACCGCCACATCTTCAAAGCAACAATGTGTATTTCCTAAATAACTATGATATAATCCACTTGCTAAACCAACCATAACCAAAGGCATCTTCATGTACCCTTGATATACTCTAATTTGTTCTAAACACCTCATAGATTGAAATGGTGCAAAAGTAGTTGTAAAAACCTTATAACCCTCATTTGCTATACCAGTAGCAATAGTCATCATATTTTGTTCAGCAATTCCTACGTCTATAAACTGCTCACTACAATTTTTTTTATAACGCTCTAGTCCAGCTGAAGTTGATACATCTGCTGTCATAACCATAACATCATCATGTTCTTTAGCTAATTCTGTCATAGCTAGGCCAAAAGTTGGTCTCATTCCTATCCTTGACCATTTTTTTATGTTTTTATCAGTTATGTTCATAATAATTATTCAACTCCTCTATAGCCATATCATATTTGCTCTGTGTTAAAACAGCATGATGCCATGCATTATTATTTTCAGAAAAAGAAAAACCTTTTCCTTTTATCGTATTAGCCACAAGGGCTATTGGTTTGCCTTTATCATTACTAACATTAGAAAAAAAAGTATATAAATCTTTAATATTATGTCCATCTATCTCATATGAATCCCAACCAAAAATTTCTAATTTATCTTTCAATGAATTATTACATAATACCTCATTAGTAGTTCCACCTAATTGCATATGATTATTATCAATAATCAAGTATAAATTATCTAATTTGTAGTTTGGAGCAAACATAATACTCTCCCATATAGAACCCTCATTCATTTCACCATCACCAACCAAAACAAATATTTTATTATTTATCCCCTTTTTTTTGCAAGCAATAGCAGTTCCAATTCCAAGACCAAGCCCCATTCCTAAACTTCCATTAGTAAATTCAATTCCTTTTTTAATATTTTGTATAGGATGTCCCATTAAATAAGAGCTATCCTGCTCAAAACAATTTTTTTCAACATTAGATATATATCCTTTTTCAATTAAAGCAGAATATAAACCTATAGCTCCATGTCCCTTGCTAAGAATAAATCTATCCCTTTCTTCCCAATGCGGATTATCAATATCTAGTTTTAATATCTTACAATATAACACAGCAAGTATATCTATAACAGACATTCCTCCTCCAAAATGCACAGCATGTTCCTTAGCTACTAAGGACATATCTAGTGCATTTTTTCTCATATTGCAAGAAAACTTTTGTATTTCTCCAATAGTTAATTTATCATCTTTACTATATGTACTTGTCATTATTCACCTCCGACTAAATATAATACATAATATAAAACATTTTTTTACTATTTTTTCTTTATAACATATAAAACTGTTTCATAAAACATATTTCCATGATGTCTTATATAAAATTTATGCTCTGGTAACCATTGCTTTAATAATTTTGTTATAATATATATATCTTCTGGTTTATGGTATATACAAATTGCCAAATTTGGCTTACATATTTTTATAATATTTTTTGCACCTAATAGGGCATTATACTCTGCACCCTCTATATCCATCTTTATATGAGATACATACTTATCTTTTAATACTTCATCCATAGTAATACATTTAGCTATTTTTTCATTCTTTCCTTTTTTTCCTATACCTGAATCATTTGCATTTGATACATATCTCATTTCCTTTTTTTCATTCCAAAGTCCATAATTGTATACCTTTAAATTTAGACTCAAATTTTTTTCTTGTATTTTATTATAATTATCATCATCCAATTCAAATCCATATATATATATTTATATTTTCCATTTTGAATCTTTATAAATTGTTCTATAGTATCTCCATCATATGCTCCTCCATCTACAAATACTGCATCTTCATCCTTAGGCACAATATCTTCTACAAAATATTGATTATCTTCACATATATCTGAGTAATCAAAAATATGGTTCTTTCTTTTGTATAAAATAGCATCCACGATATTTTTGGATTTTTCATCATACATCCATGATTTTATTTCATCTATATTTTCTTCTAATAAATCATATTCAAATGCTGTAGGATATTTAAAATAGCTACCACATATTACCTTTTTTGAATAATTATATTCTTCTAATATAGGGATAATGTCACTTATAAAGCTTGAAGCAATTATTATACATGACACTTCTTTGTTATTTATTAAATACTCTGGCGAATTTATTACTTTACCTAGATAATATGTTTCCCATTTTTTCTCATCTATATCTATAAAACAATCGACTATAGTTAATAGGTCTTTGTTTGTTTAGAATTATATAAGCAATATCACCAGCTCCCCATACTACAACTTTTTCATTATTGTCATATAATTCTTGTAATGTATATTCTTTAGGTCTATATATTATTTCCAAGATAATATCCTCCTTATAATATTTATTTTTTTATTTACTTTATATTTTTCACATAATTTAATTTCATATATACATTTCTTTTTTAAAAAATATTTCACCTCATTTATTCTTCGTTCTGTTAATATCATATAATTCTCAGCATAAACTTTTTGCTTCTATTAAAACTTTTTCAATAAACTTATTCATATATAACATATTTATCAATTTTTTTCTTCTTTTAACTTTCTTTTTTAATCTACTCTTTTATATACTCTGCAATTAAAACTGTATGTTGTCCTCCACGTAAAAAAAACTTATATTCTGGACAAATAGACTTTAAATACAATGGAATATTTACTATATCATTCGATTTATGATATAAACATATTGCTAAATGTGGATGTCTTGACCTAATTAAATTTTCAGCCCCCTCTAGCATGATTAGTTCACTTCCTTCTATATCCGCCTTTATATAAATATCCAACTTCTCCTCAATTGGTATATCATCTATTTTTATCATTTCAACACTAGTAACTAAACTATCCCCATCTATAACACTAGTATCTAAACTATCCCCATCTATAACATGAGATGCAGTACATATCTCCGATTGTTCAAAATTAACAATATCATTTCTATTACCTACTGCTTTATTTAAAGTTATCAGTTCATCATATACATCTGTTCTTTTAGATTTTTCTAATAAACGCTTATAATTTGCTCTATCTGGCTCTATCGCATAATAATATTTTACCTTTCCATCAACGTTACTACAAATATCTAATATTGAATCACCTATATATGCTCCACAATCAAATACAAGACTGTTATTATACTCATTCTTAGGTTTAACTGTAATCCAATAATCCTCTAATCCTTGATAACCTTTTACGTCAATATAATAGCTTAAATAATTATTATTCTTACGACCATTTATCATTTTTTCTAAAAGTTTAATTGAATATTCATCATGCATAACTAAGTTTTTAATTATATTGTATTTATTATCACTAAATGGTATTATTTCTTTTTCACAATATGGTTCCTTATAGTTATCGATAACAATCACATTATCTATATTATGTATATATTTTTTTATTCTATTGATAATATAATCAAAATACATACTTCCTATTATTAAAATATCATTCTCTTCTATCATGCTTATTTCTTCTTCACACATAATATCATATTTCATAAGTGTACCTTCTTTTTTATCAAATATACCTACTATTTGTTTATCTAATCCATTTTCAGCTAAATGTTTTATTAACTTTCTAGCTCCTTGCCCACTTCCAAATATATATATTTTTTTATCTTTTAATTTACTATAGTTTATCATCAAAATAACCTCTCTCTAATTTTAAATTACATTTTAATTAAATTACCACCACATATTTTTACTAGCCCACTCTCGACTAATTTTTCTACATTCTCTATCATCTCCCACACAGGAACTCCAATAATCTCACTTATATCAATTAAATCATTACTTCCATCTGCATAGGCAATAATATTAGTCAGTTTGTATACATCATCATATTGTCCTTTTTTACTAACTGTCGGATACAGTCCTCTTTTCCCTAGCTGTGGTTCACACAAGCAATTCATTTTATAACTTTCGTTTTTCTCTATTGTGATAATACACTTTATCATCAATTCATAGCTACCAGCAAATCCTTCTTCTGATACAAGCTCCATATTATCTAGTGATGTATGATATTCTGGATACTCTCCAAATTTACTTCTACATACACTGCATATTGGTATATCAATTCCATCTAGACAATATTGTCTTTCATCAGAGCCTCGTTGTAGATATGAATACCTTTTATAATTTGGATAATGATATCCTAAAACATTTTTTAATACCCTATCTGTAAATGTATTAGCATACCTTGTTTCTACAAAGGAATATGTTCTATCATCACCTACACAAGTTAGATTAAAACCTGCTATTACATTTTCCTTTAAATACTTATAGTTCTTGCTAAGATATGTAATAGAGCCTATAGTTTCTGGAATAAATACAAATCTATATGTATACTTTCTATCTGTCATATTCATTACATACTTTAGCAAAAAAAGTGTAAGTGCAGGCCCAGAACAATTATCATTAGCTAATGATGGATGACATATATATGTTGAAATAAATACCTCTTTATCTGTCTTTCCCTTTACTATAGCCTCACCATAGGTCAGATAACCATCTTTTAATGTGCTATCAATATACATATGATACCTACCATCTTTTAAGCTATCACGCATATTTTTAGACATACAGAAGCCATATCTTTCCTTGTAATATGAAGTTACATAAGGAACAGCATCTGGCATACTTTCTTCCACGTACACATATTTTAAAAGTTCCTCTTTATCTACATATCTATCAACTGATGTAGAATAGCCCATTACATGAAGATTATTTTCCTTAAAATCAATAATCCTATTACCATCTTCATCTTCTATATAAGCTTCCTTTATATTCCATTCCTTAGGTATCTCCCAGTCAAATACCTTAGTTCCTGTAGGGACTTCTTTTATATTTATCATAAGGCATATTTCTTTGAATATCTGCAATGTTTTTCTAACCCCATCACCTGTAATGCTCCTTGTAATAGGGAATATCTCTTGTGCAAGTTTATATATTTTTTTTCCTATATTCTTATCAATAGTCATTTTACTACTTCGCTTTCTATAATATATTTTTGCACAAAAATAAAGTAACATTTCATATTATCTTACAATAATTAACATTACCTTTATCATTCGTATGTATTCACTTTTATATTTTATTTTTTGGATGTATTTTAAGATTTTTTCTTTTGGACTTTATAAATT
>Ga0138317_1000091_pt1 | contig 9409 bp, 1 predicted proteins | sample Cowrumcornstover_2_FD_99365 | JGI IMG/M metagenome (GOLD analysis project Ga0138317, IMG submission 99365) | Metatranscriptome of Cow rumen microbial communities from the University of Illinois at Urbana-Champaign, USA - Cow X-1 corn stover... | ecosystem: Host-associated > Mammals > Digestive... | reverse complement strand
CCTCTATATATATTGAAAAATCCAGGTATTTTATAATTTAATTTTATATTAATTGATGTATCTAGCATTTTTTCATCCAAAATATCTTTTGAATTTTTCCAAAATTCTTTCATGATATTTTGAAAAATTTTATTTTTTAATAATTCTTCATCTGATTTATTTAATGAATAATCATCTATTTGTTGGCTTGAAGTTGTTAATAAAGATCTATTTTCTTTGACATTAAGCATAAATAAAGTTGTAAACAAATTATTATTTTCTGTTTTTCTTAAAAAGTTTTCTAATTGTTGATTAAATCCGTCTTTCATATACATTAATATAGATGAAATAAAATCTATAGTATTTTGATTTATTGTTTTTTCTTCAATTATCAATTTAACTATATTATCTGTTTTACCAATTTTAGGTAAAATTATATTCTTAATTTTATTCCTTAAATCATCATTATTTTCTATAAATATCTTAAATTCACTAATAAAATTATTATTATCTATTCCTTTGCATTTCCCAATTTGTTCATTTTTATTTCCTCCATAAAAATTTAGCATACCCTCCACAATTATTTTATTTGGATCCATAAGCTTTTTACTTATTAAATCATTGATATTTTTACCATCTATATCTTTTATTGATAATTCTGTTCCGTTTATATTATCTATAAATATTTGATTCATCTCTTCATCTGTTATTAAAACTGTTGTTAGCTTATTAGTTTTTCTAAAATCAAATTTTCTTTGTATATTTATTGTGAAAATGAAATATTTATTTTCATCAGATAATTTATTTATTTCTTTATAATGCTTAATTTCTGAAATAAAAAAATTAATATTCATTGCATTGTCACTATTAAATTTTAATATTAAGTATTTATATTCAACTTTTTTTTCCTTATCATAAAATTCATTAAGTATTTGCTTAAATTTAAATACAGTTTTTATTTCTGAGGCTATTTTTTCCAAGTAACTTTCTTTTTCAGGTAAATTGATAGATTCACCTATTTTACTAAAAGTATATACTATTAAGGTCTTTTCTTTTTCTTTTTTAAAATTTCCTAAATATTCTTCTAGGCTTTTTGGTCTATTTTTGGAATAGCAATTTTTAATGAAATTAGCTTCATTTTTTTCTTTAATTAATTCGGAGAAAGGTAATGTAAATATAATATCTTGTGGTATAATAGGTATTATTTTATCTTCTATTATATTTTCATAAGTATTTCTTTGTTTATCTTTATAAATATAGACGTAACCATTAATTATATCTTCATTTGTATTTACTAATAAATTGTCCAAATTATAATTAATATTATTTACTGCAGCTAATTTTTGCAAAAGTTCATTAATTTTTTTTGATTTTTTTTTATCTTCATCATCCAAAAGAGCTTCAAATGTCATAATATGTTTTTCAAATCTACTTAAGAATGGTAATTTTTGTTTCTTTAAATCATTGTTGTCTACTAATATTATAAATTTTGTATTGTCATTTACTAAGGCTAATTTTTGTATATTGGCTCCATGTGATATTCTACAATATTTCTTATTATCTTTAATAATATAGTTCTGATTAAATAAATCGTAAAATACTGAATATATTTGATCTAAGTTACTTAATATAATAACCTTTCCTTCAGCTACACTATTTTCAATATTCACTATCATTTCTGTTCGATAAGAAACATTTATTTTATCTCCTTTAAAAGGGCTTCCAATATAATTAACATAATTAATTTTCCTATTATTTGGTGAACATGAGGAGCTTTTATTTATTATTTCTAATTCATTTTTTATTATATTAATTAAAAAGTCAAACATTGATTTTTCAGAAATTAATAATAAAAATCTACTCTCTTTTGATAAAATATTATCTTTTATTAAATCAATTGTTCTTATATCTTCAAATTTTATAGTTTTAAATTTTTTTAAATATTCATTTTCTGGTTCTTTTTCATATTCTTTATCTAGAACATATTTTAAAGAATTTTCACTTTCATATTTTTTTTCGTTTTCTCCATTTTCTTCTTTTGAATCTTTTTTTTCTCTTTGTATTTTTAGTCCACTAAAATTTCTTAATAAACTAATCTTTATTGCCTTGTCTGGATCAGAGGAAATAATTTTTACTTCCTTTTTAGAATCCAAGGAATTTTTATCTTTTAACATTTCAGATGAAAATATTTTTACTAAATGATAAAGATCTCTTCCCCCATGATAATTCTCAATAAATTCATCTATTTTTTTGTTATCCTTTAGTTCTTTTAATCCTTGCTTATATTTGAAAAAAATATTTCCTAGTAATTCATAGGTTGTTTTGTATGTTTCATATATTTTTGAATCATAGCTATCGGCAATAGCTTTGATAGTTGTACCTATATCATCTAATCCAATATCAGGTATTGCCAAAAATATTGCCCTGTTCATTTTAGCTGCATCCAATCCCCAATTACTTATACCTATGAAGGCTATTTTCTTTTCATTTGCATTTAATGACATTTCTAATTTTGAATGCAATACTTTTAAACAATTTGTTGGACTCTTTTCTGAGAGACCTAATTCATCAAAGACTAATAATGATATCATTTTATCATTATCATTATCTGGAATTTTCTTCTCGGCTTCAAAGAAAATATTTTCTATATTTTCAGGAGTATTTGTTTCTGAACCTTGAAATCCAGTACTGTTTATTGTCGGATATTTTTTTAGGAAATTTGATTCACTAAATTCTCCCCGCATAATTCTAATAATTAGTTGAATACTTAGACTTTTCGAACATCCAGGCTTTCCAACTACTATTAATGGAATGTGGGAAAAAATAGAAAAAAACATTAAAAATATATTTTCTTTCAATGAGTTATTGAGACCTATTCCTTTGAATTTTTTTATATTCATTTGATCTAAAAGAAATTTCTCTTCATCTTCTATTAATTTTTTAAATGAAGAGTCTGAAAATTCTTTATTTTCTAACCATTCTTCAATATTAAATTTTTTTGCTAAATATAGTATTGCCGAATTTATAATTCTCAAATATTCATCACTTCCCTTAACAAGCCTTATATAATAAGTAATAAATAGTGATAATGTAAATGATTTTATTTTTGATTGTATCGATTCTTTTTCTGGTATTTTTTCTTCTTCATCTTCTTTTAGGAAATCCAATTTATTTTTATAATATTCGTTGAAAAATTTATATGCTCTTTTGAACCTTTGTAAATCTCTTAATGAAACAGATGATTTACCATTTTCTTTTCTAACATGCTCATGAGACTTATAAATTGAATATATTGCTGCTTCTCTAAAAATAGATTTTTCACTTCTTTTATCATCTTTTTCATCATTCTTAGGAAGTTCTTCATATTTTTCTTCTGTATTTTCCTCGTTTATTTCGTTATCTCCCGGAGGAAATTCTTCCCCGATAATACACTCTATATATTTTTTGACATCGTCTTTATCTAATCTTTTAAAATAGAAAATATAGTATAGCATTGTATTTGGTAAAGGACTAACTAAATATGCCATATCTTCTTTACCTTCATTCATTTTTTCAATCTTAAGTCCATTTTCAGTTTCTATATCTTCCCTTCTTCTTAATGGATTGCAAGCTCCTATAAATCTTACGTTTTCATTTATTATTTTCCCATTTAAAGAATGACTTACAAATATTTCTTTCATTTTTGAAAGTAATGAAGTAGTATTTATTTCATCAAAAAATATACATATCATATTACTTTTTGATTCTTCCAGTTTTTTTTCAGCTTTTTCAATAACTTCTATAATCTCATTTTCTTTAACTCCGGAATGCATATTTTTAGTAATTAAAAAATCAGGATCCCCATTATTAAGCATTTTCATTAGTTGTTTTATTAATTCCGTTTTTCCGCAACCAGTTTCTCCCATTAAAATAACTGGAATGTTTGCAAAGATTTTAAATAATATTAAAACCATTTTTTTATAATTATCTTTTGTTATTTTATATCCTTCTATCCATTTTTTTATTTCTTCAATTGATTGGTCTAATGACATAATTTTTTTTAAATTATTTAGATAATAATCTAAATCTTTGTCTTTAATTTCTTTATCAGAAATATTTATTTCTTCATACCCAATTTTTGTTTTGAAAATTAAAGGAACATCATCTTGAATCTTGAGAGCATCATCATCTTCGAAATGTAAAAATTCTACAATAGATTTATATTTAAATTTTTTTTCATCGTTTTCTGATTCTTTTATTCTTTCACTATAAACACATTTTATTAAATTTTGTATTTTATCTTTAACTTCTTCATGGTTATAGGTTTTAGAACATTCTTTATTTGAATTTAGATAATATATTATATTCATATATAATTTTTTTTCTATATATGTCAATGGATTTTCTTTGGAATTTAGCTTTTTAAAAATGTCCTTTATATATTCCTCATTTTTTTCTTTATTTAGAGTTAAGACTATTTCTTTAATTTTATTTTCATCTTTTGTATCTAATCCTTCCTGATTATTTAAAGATATATTTATTCTTTTGAATATTTTTAATACTGGAAAATCATCTAAAAATCTTTGTGGTCCATTAGGAATTTCAACGTAAATATTGAATTTTTTAGGTATATATAAAATATTATCACTTACTTGGAATAATTTAGTGATTAAAAAGGCAAATAAAAAGTATTGCATCAAAGGAGTATTTTTAGTAAAGAATAAATCTAAATGAATACCAACTTTTTCTTTTCCTTTTAATTCTGTCTTAAAAAATATTTTTAATTTTCTAAATAGTTCGTTTTTTGTAATATCATCTCCTATTCCTAAATAATGATAATCCTCTTTATTCTTCTTAATTTCTTTCTTAATTAGAAATGATTTTCCAAGACCACAACAATCTGATGTATAGACTTTAACTGAATTATAAATTTCTGAAATTGTTTCGGTTTTAATGGGGGTTTGAGGCTGTGATTTTTCATTGGATCTACCGCTTTTTGGTGATTCATCTTCTAAATCATATTCTAATTCGTTTTCATTTCCAATCCAATGGGGTTGTAAATCCTCAACTTCCTTTGGAAAATCTACTGAATTACCAAATAAATTTTGGTTGTGAGTGATGAATAATATACAAGGTTTTAAATCTCCTATTGTTTTGATTTTATTTTCTTTTTTCATATCTGAAACAATTAAATTCAATAAATTTGTCATTATATTCAGGTTTTGGATAGAAAAATCATCACTTATTGATATTATAAATAATGTATGAAATCTACATTTAATAGATCTATACATAAAAGAATATATTTCACCTGGACTTGTTTCATTATTTGTTAAAAAAATATTTTGAGCTATAGGAAATGAATTAGTTAATTTCAAAAACATTTTTATTATAAATGTATCGACATTAGATTTTTTTACATTACATTTAAATATACCCTTAAGGGATGTATCAACTTTTATTTCAATATTCTCATATAATTTTTCTAAAGAAGTTCCATTGACTTTAAAAATATTTTCTATATATTTTGAAATCAAATTAAAATTCTCTTTAATAGCTTCTCTATAATATTTATAAGCCTCAAAAGGTCCATTAAATATAGATTCAAACGATGGAACATCATCTTTAGTTGATTCACCATTAGTGAAAAATCTTACATAAGAACTAATATCTTTATCTTTACGTTTTGTTCTCTTAAACAATCTATATAATTGTTTTTCATATACAAATCTAAAATATTCATTTTCTCTATAAAATTTTACTTGGAATTCTGTCATTGTATTACAATATTCCTTTAATTTAAATATTAATTCATGATATTTTATAGGATTATTAACTAATTCATATTTTATTTCACCCTTAATTGTATCAACCATTATATCTATTAGAAATGGACATCCCTTATTTTCCAAAATTGTAAAATATTTTATTATATTTTGAAGTTGTTCAATATATCTAACAAATTTTATTATATTTACTCTTTTCTCTTCTAATTCTTTTTTTTGTTTATCTTTTTTTTCATGTTTTTCTTTATCATCAGATTTAATCTTGTCTTCTGGTAAATCTTCAAAATTTAAATTAATATTATCTTTTAATTCTATTAATTCTGCTACTATTTTTTTTGTATTCTTCTTTTTTTCTTTTCCTTCTTTAACTTCATCATCTATTTTAAAAATTTTTTTTTCAATTTTTCTATTATCATCTTCGTATACTTTAAATTCTCTTTTGAATAATTCTATTTTAAATTTGGAATTATTTAATATTGACTTTATATTTTCATAAATGACTTCAGATCCATCAAAGTTTTTATCCAGAGATTTTATACTTCCAAAATGAATAAAATAATGCTCAAACATTTTTATTACTTTATCTACATTTGTATTTTCTTTTTTATTCTCTTCCTTTGATTCTTTATTATTTTCCGAAACTTCTGACATTTTTCTTAATTTTTCCCTTAGTTTTGTTAATATTTCGTTATCCTTCATTTTTTCTTTGAAATCATTTACAAAATCTACACAGCTTTGATATTGTAATATATCATTAAATTGTAATGAACCTGATGTTGGATTTATTTTATATATTAAAGCCGCAGCTGAATCTATATCTTTTTCCATAGCAAATTTTATTTCGTTTTCATATTTATTTAAAAATCTTATTAGTTGTATTGATTGTGAATCATCTCTACCTTTATTTATATACATTTCTATTGATTCCAAAAAATCATTTATATTTTTCAATTTTTCGAAGTTTAAATTTTCTTCATCTTCAATGTCTATTTTACTTTCATTTAGTTTTTTTGATAATTCAGTTTCCTCAGCATTAAATAATTTTAAAAAATGTTGAAGACATTTTATATCAGTTTTGTAAATATTTTTTTTAGTAAATATAAAAATATTTTTAGCAATATCTTCAGATTCTTTTTCATTGATCTCATAATAATCTTTCAATTTTTTTAGTTCTTCTTCAATAGCTTGATTATCTTTCTCTTTTTTAAACAATTTTTGAAATTTATCTAAAATATCTTGATTTCCCTTATATATATCTGTGAATATGACCTTACAATCATCTAGTAATTGTTTAGCATTATCAAATTTTTCTGTTTCTGTTTCTTTCCCTTCGTTAAATTCTTTATAAAGTAATAAAAATAATTTTATTTCTTTAATAGTTGATATTAATTTTGCTTTATTTTCATATTTATTAATAAATTCTTTTAGGCATTCTTCGCTAAAAATCCATTCTTTAACTTCCTTATCAGAATTTGAATAATCAATATATATATCATTTATTTTACTAATCTCTTCTTTTAATTCTTCCTTAAAATAAAATGATAATTCGTATGATATATTTTTTGCTTTTTCCATATATTCTTTAACTGTATTATATTTTTCTATTATTTTTGTGAATTCCAATTCTGGATCAAATTCTTCTTCCTCTTTAATTAATTTAAATAATTTGAATCGTTCAGAAAATATTTTTTGGATTTCTTTATCATCATTTAATATTGTATCCAAATAAACTTTTTTGGTTTCATTGAAGTTTATTAGATTTTCATAAATAGTCGTTAATTCATATTTATTATCAGTTAAATATGGTATATCCGGTGGAATTAATTTATTTTTAGTTAATCCTTCTAATAATAGTAAATTATTTGTATTTTCTTTATTAAGGAAATTTTCTCTGCTGATAATATTTTGTTTTCCAAAATTTTTAAATAATTGAATTTTTTTTTCTTCATTTCCTAATCCTTTAATAAATTCAATAAAATTATTTAAATCTAAATTTGCTAATGAAGAAATAGCCAATTGTTTTTGAATGTCTCCATCTTCTTCATATTTTTCATAAAGTTTTAAGTAAATTTTATAATTTTGGTTGAATTTTGGTAATGCTCTTTCTAATAATTCTATTATTTTATTTGGAGAATATTCTATTACTCTCTCTAATAAAATCAATAGGGATTCTTCAGTTAACTCTAGATCTTCAAATTCCAAATATCTTTTGATAATTAATTCTATATATGCATAGGCATTTTTATTTTTTTCATCCTCTTTGAGTTTAATTTTAATTAAATCTAAAATGAAAATAAAGTGTTCAATTGTTTCGATTCTTTCAACAATAATATCTAAAAAATATTTTTTTCCTTCTTCTTTATTTTCTTCTTCATCTTTTTCTTCTTTTTTTTCTTCAATAAATGCAAAAAATTTTCCATATATTTTTTCTAAATCTATATTTTTGAAATATTCAACATCTTCCTTTTTACTCAAATCAAAAATTTTTATTTCTTTAAATATTTCTGGATTTCTTTTTTTTTTATAGTCTTCATATATGTAGTAAGGATCCTTTTTAAATAAGTATTCCAATTGTTCTTTAATGGTAATACTTTCTTCTTTTATTTCAGTCTCTATAATTTTATGTATATTTTCAGATAATATTTCTTTATATTCTGAATCATCAGGCTCTATTTCACCGTATAACTTTAATAATTCATATAATTTATCTAATTTGTCAATCTTATTTTCTATGCCAGGATTTAACATGTAATAATTATAATAATTTTCCCAAAATGTTTTGGGAAAAGTAATAAATTTTGTTCCTTTGCCATTCTGATATTTAATTAGATCTTCAACAAGTTGTTGAGCATCTTTATATGAATCTCCTTCTAATTTTTCATATCTAATTTTATTTTCAGATTCAAAAATTTTGTCTATATGCTCTTTTAATAAATTTAATTGTATAATATTATGATTTAAATAATTTAATGTTCTTAAATATTTTCCTTCTGATATAGAATATGAAACAAATTCCTTATAAATATCTTGATTTTCAAACTTTATATCTGGCCCTAAATATTTATCACAATAAAGTAAGATATTAAATAATATTTTCTGATATTTTTTCATGTCATAATCCTTTTTTCGCTTTCTTTTTCGTTAAAAAACAATAATATTATTAGTTTTCTGATACATTTATCACTTATTTTTTCCATATTATCTTGTCTTTCAAAAATAGTTTCGTTTATTATTTGAATTTTTTCTCCAGAATTTATATTCATTTTACCAAATTTTTCAATTATTGTATCTTCATTCAAAGCTTCAATAGTTTTTTCAAGATAAGAACTTTCATATTTAAAATCAATTAACAAATCTAAAAATAATCCAATATCTTGGCTATTTCTAAAAGATTTGATTTTATTTTCTTTTCTTTGCCTTTCCTCTTCTTCTTGTCTTCTTATCCTTTCTTCATATTCTTTTCTTCTTCTTCTTTCATCTTCTTCATCTTTCCGCCTTTGCTCTTCTCTTCTTCTTCTTTCAGCTTCTTCGGCTCTTCTTCGATCTTCTTCCACTTTCAATTGTTACTCTTATTTCATGTTTCCTTTTTCTTTCTATTTCTTTTTTGTTGTCTTCTTTCATTTTCTTCTCTTTCTCTTCTATCTCTGGGCTCTCTTTCATATCTT
>Ga0138317_1000089_pt1 | contig 9447 bp, 1 predicted proteins | sample Cowrumcornstover_2_FD_99365 | JGI IMG/M metagenome (GOLD analysis project Ga0138317, IMG submission 99365) | Metatranscriptome of Cow rumen microbial communities from the University of Illinois at Urbana-Champaign, USA - Cow X-1 corn stover... | ecosystem: Host-associated > Mammals > Digestive... | reverse complement strand
TTTTTTTTTTTTTTTTAAATTTTTTTTTTTTTATTTTTTTTTTTTTTTTTTTTTTTTTTTTTTTTTTGAATGAACCTTTTTTTTGGGTGGGGAGAGGAGGGGATGAACCTTTTAGTTTAAGAAAATATTTTGGCAAAAATTGACTTTCTTTTGTTCTTTTTGGATTCTTTTGATTTATTTAATTTTTGTGGAGTGTTATTATGCTTTGAAATGGCACGACTAGAATTTTTATTAATTTCTCTTAATAATGAATCACTCATATTTTCAATGGAGGTAGAAGAATTAACACTGACACGCTTCTTTGATTTTCCACTTTTACTATCTTTAGAATTACCGCCAACATAGCTAACACGTTTTGATTTTTTATCATTTGCTGGAATATCAGCAGTTAATATTGGGGACATACTTGGTGGAACAATGGGTTCAGGATCTTCAACAGTGGTTTCACCATTACCATTTTCATAGACAAGTGGTGGTGAAATAACGGTTGGAGATAAAAGAGAAGGTGAACCATAGGAGGCATATGGGGTGAATTCATAGGTACTTAATGGTGACATAAAATCTTCGGTGACTACGGATGAAAGTAATTTCATTGAAGAACTATCGGTGGTTTGATGAGTTTTATTACGAAGTGGTGCTTCATTTTCATAGTTGAATTCACTTCCTATAGAAGCAAAGGCTAAACTATTTCTATTTTTAGCTTTTCTTGATTTGAATGTTGGGGATTCTGGTGGAATGGAATCAACAACACTACTTCTTTTATTTTTTGGTTTAGTGGTGAGGGTGACACTATTTCTATTGGCATTCATCTTAATAATTGGTTTGGATGGAATTGGATTCATTTTAGCATTTGAAGAAGCAATTGAATTTTTGTTAACACAGGCATTTGGATTAACATTTGCTATAGATAATCTTTTCATAGAACTATAATTAGTATCACTGGAATGTGTAGATGAAGCAATGGAATATCTATTCTTGTTCTTGGTTTCACTCTTGTCCTGATTATTTATTTCTAATAAAATAGTTGGATTTCCAGGAGTTGGAGGAGAAGTAGTTACAGTTGAGGTTGGAGGAGAAATAGCACTCTTAACCTCAAGATCATTTTCATTATAAATAGGTTTCATGTTTGATTTTCCAGCACTTGATTTTCTGGTTTTCTTTTTTTCTTCCCTTTTATTATTGAAAATATGTAATATATTTTTAAAGGCTTTACCATTACTAGGCATTTTTTTCCTTAATTTATTCTTTTCTGATACACCAGAATTCTTATTTAAATCATCATTATTTACGTTAACTTCTTGATCAGAAGCATTTCCTCTATAATGTGGTGGTGGTATAATTCCTTGTTCAATACCACTTTTGTTTCTGGAACTTTCATTGTCACTAAAGTGATTTATACTTTGAGTTTGACTTTCTTCTGAAACATCTTGAATTATACCTAAACTACGACGATTATAGCTTTTTCTATTTAAACTTAAACTACGACGATTTAAAGTATTATTAAATATATTAGTATTCTTAAAGTATGGAAGTTGTTGAGGTTGAGGTCTAACTTGAGGTTTTGGTTGTGGTTCTGGTTCTAATTCTGATTCTGATTGTGGTTGTGGTTCTGGTTGTGGTGCTGGTTGTGGTTCTACTTCTGCTTCTACTTCCATTTGTTCTGATTGTGGTATTGGTTGTGGTTGTGGTTCTGGTTCTGGTTCTGGTTCAACTTCTAATTGTTCTGGTTGTGGTTCTGATTCAACTTCTAATTGTTCTGATTGTGGTTCTGGTTGTTGTTCTGGTTGTTGTTCTGGTTGTGGTTCTGGTTGTGGTTCTGGTTGTGGTTCTAGTTGTGGTTCTGGTTGTGGTTCTGGTTGTGGTTCTGGTTGTGGTTCTGGTTGTGGTTCTGGTTGTGGTTCCGGTTGTTGTTCTGCTTCTACTTCCAATTGTTTTGGTTGTGGTTCTGATTGTAGAGGTAAATAATATTGTGGTTGTTGTTCTTTAGGTTCTTGATATTGTGGTGAATCTTCATATGTATCATACATTTCTTCTTGTTGATTTAATCTTTGAAGTTGTTTTTCGTATCTATTATGTTCATATTGATCAGGAGTAATCATTGACTTAGTACCATCTCTTTTGACAATTCTAACTGATACACCAGAAGTAGGTGTTACTGATGTGGATCTTGGTCTAATATTTGGTGATTTTGATTCAATAACAGTGGTGGATGGACTAATTGAACTTTTTCTTGGTCTAACTCCTAAAGATTTGGATTCTGAATCACGATGACGATGAATATTTGAATCTGTTCTTGGTTTAATATTAGGGGCTTTAGGTTCTGAATCACTGGATTGAATATTTGAATTTGTTCTTGGTGGTCTAATATTTGGTGATCTAGATTCAGATGCTGTTGGACGAATACTTGAACTTGTTCTTGGTGGTCTAATATTTGGTGATCTGGATTCAGAAGCAGCAGGATGAATACCTGAATTTGTTCTTGGTGGTCTAATATTTGGTGATCTAGGTTCAGAAACAGAAGGAAGAATACCGGAATCTGTTCTTGATTTATTATTTGGAGATCTAGATTCTAAAACAGAGGATGAAAAACTAGAACTAGTTCTTGATTTATTTACTTGGGATTTAGATTCTAAAGGTGGTGAAGATATATTTGAATTATTTCTTGCACTTACTATTGGTGATTTAGATTCTAAAGCAGTGGATGAAATACTTGAACTTGTTCTTGGTCTATTTACCAGTGATTTAGATTCTACAATTGGGGTAGAAATATTAGAATCAGTTACTGGTTTTGGTTGAGATTGTTGACGGTTTTGTTTTCTTTGTGGTTTTCGTTTTGGTTTTAATAGTGGAGACTGTAATTGTGGAGATTGTAAGCGTGGAGATTGTAACTGTGGAGATTGCAATTGTGGTGTTTGTAGTTGTTGTGGTGGTTGTAATTGTGGTGTTTGAATCATTTGTGGTGGTGATTGGATTGGTGGTGTTTGGGTCATCTGTGGTGGTGATTGAATTGGTGGTATTTGTGACATTTGTGGTGGTGATTGCATTGGTGTTTGAATCATTTGTGGTGGTGATTGCATTGGTGGTGTTTGGGTCATCTGTGGTGGTGACTGCATTGGTGGTATTTGAGACATTTGTGGTGGTGATTGCATTGGTGGTATTTGAGACATTTGTGGTGGTGATTGCATTGGTGGTGTTTCAATCATTTGTGGTGGTGATTGTAATTGTGGTGTTTTAGTCATTTGTGGTGGTGATTGGATTGGTGGTGTTTGGGTCATTTGTGGTGGTGATTGCATTGGTGGTGTTTCAATCATTTGTGGTAATGATTGTAATTGTGGTGTTTGTTGTTGTTGGGGTAGTTGTGATAATGGGTTTTGGGTCATTTGTGGTGGTGATTGTACTTGTGGTGTTTGTAATTGTTGCGATGGTAATTGTATTTGTGAAGTTTGTAATTGTCGTGGTGGTGATACTGGTAATGGATGTGCTGGGGCTCGTAATTGTGGTGAAACCGGTAATGGATGTGCTGGAGCTCTTAATTGTGGTGATACTGGTAATGGATGTGATGGAGCCCTTAACTGTGGTGAGACTGGGAATTGACGTGGAGCTCGTAATGAGGGTGATATTGGTAATGGATGTCCTGGGGCTCGTAATGAAGGTGATAATGGTAATGGATGTCCTGGGGCTCGTAATGATGGAGATAATGGTAATGGATGTCCTGGAGCTCTTAATTGTGGGGATAATGGTAGTGGATGTGGTGATTTTAATGCTGGACTAAATACCACACCATTAGATTGTTTTTCATCCATATCTTTAAATAATTTTCCATAAATATCATAATACTTTCTGACATCCAATGAACTTCTTCTCTCATTAATTAGACGAGAATCAATTTCATTAGGATCCTTTTTAATTTCTATGATTTTATTTTGAACTGGTGTATTATTTTGAATTGGTTCATTATTTTGAATTGGTTTATTTTCCATAGCAGGTGGAATGATATCACTTTCATCACTTTCTTCATCTAAAATTGAACTATAACTATCATCCCTCTTAACAGAACTATTACTATCTTCTTCATCCATAACGGTACTGAAATTATATTTTTCATATTCATCATTATTATCTGATTTATCATTATTTTTCGTTTCTGGTATTGGATTAACATTATTATTATTCATTTCTGGAGCATAACCATTATTATTCATTACTGGAGCTGCATGAACATTATTACTCAATACTGGAGAATCATAATCACGAGCTCTATTTTTCAATACTGGAGAATCATAATCACGAGCTCTATTTTTCAATACTGGAGAATCATAATCACGAGCTTTATTTTTCAATACTGGAGAATCATAATCACGAGCTTTATTTCTCAATGCTGGAGATTCAAAACCACGACCTTTATTTTTCAATACTGGTGATTCAAAACCACGACCTTTATTTTTCAATACTGGTGATTCAAAACCACGACCTTTATTTTTCAAAACTGGAGATTCAAATCCATGAGCTTTATTTTTCAAAACTGGAGATTCAAAACCATGAGCTTTATTTTTCAAAACTGGAGATTCAAAACCATGAGCTTTATTTTTTAATACTGGAGAAGTAAAACCATTATTATTCATTACTGGTAGAGGATGAACATTATTATTTATTACTGGAAGAGCATGAACATTATTATTTATTACTGGAAGAGCATGAACATTATTATTTATTACTGGAAGAGGATGAACATTATTATTTATTACTGGTATGGCATGAACATTATTATTCATTACTGGAGTAGCAAAATCATTATTATTTACTATTGGAATATTAACTTCCTTAGGTTGAATTGGTTCCTCTTTTGGAACGGATTCAACGCTTTTAAGATTTGGATTTTCTTCGGTGAAATCTGGCTTCTTATTTAATTTATCATCATAATATTTTTGAATATAATACCTTACATCTAATGAACTTCTTCTCTCAGAAACTAAATTTGGATCAATTTCGAGTGGATCAAGTTTTGCAATTTCTTTGAGTAAAACTGTTTCAGACTCTTCATTTATTTCATGAGTTGATTCATCCTTTCTATTATTTTCATCAATGTTTTCGTGTATTGATGATTGCTCATGTTCACTTGGAACTAATTCCGGTTTATTTGGAATAGATTCATGTTCATTTGAAATTGATTCATCTTTTTCTATAATATCTTCAGGAAGAAGTAATTCATTATTTTCATTACTCTCTTCGCGTAATAGGGAGTCATTATTTTCATTATCACTCTCTTCGCGTAATAGGGAATCATTATTTTCATTACCACTCTCTTGGTGTAAAAGGGAATCATTATTTTCATTACTACCTTCGCGTAAAAGAGAGTCTTTTTCAGAAATATTATCAGCTAAAAGTGAATCATTTAAAATTGATTCGCGCTCACTTTGAGATGATTCATCCTTTTCATTAATATCATCAGGTAAAATTGGTTCAAAACTTTTTTGATGTATTTCATCAATAACTTTTGGTCGAATTGGTTCAATAATATGATCTTGTTCATAATGTGGAATTGGTTCAAAATGTTGATAACGTTGATTTGATCCGTAATTTTGATAATGTAGATCTGAACCATATTGTTGATAACGTGGTTCTGGTTCATAATGTTGATAATGTGGTTCTGGTTCATATTGTTGATAATGAAGATCTGATTCATACTGTTGATAATGTGGATCTGATTCATATTGTTGATAATGATGAACATGTTCATAATGATGAGCTTGCTCATAACGTTGAGCCTGTTCATAACGTTGAGCCTGTTCATAACGTTGAGCCTGTTCATAACGTTTAGCTTCTTCATAACGTTTAGCTTCTTCATAACGTTTAGCTTCTTCATAACGTTTAGCTTCTTCATAACGTTTAGCCTCTTCATAACGTTTAGCTTCTTCATAACGTTGAGCTTGTTCATAATGTTTAGCTTTTTCATAACGTTGAATATATTCTTTACTTGCAGTTAATGCATACTTTTGATAAATACCTCTAGGATGGATTGGATCATATGGTGTAATTGATTCTTCACTTTGAGTTAAATACCTTTGATGAATATCATCATAACGTTGAACGGATTCATCAAAATCTTTTTCAGCAATACCTTTGGGAAGAATTGGTTCATAATGTTGCTCTGATTCATCCTCTTCATCTTCACTTTCAGAGTATTCTTCACTTTGAGATGAAGAATCTTCACTTTGAGAGGATGATTCATCACCACTTTGATAAGATGAGTCTTCATCACTTTGATAAGATGATTCATCACTTTGGGAATATGAATCATCATTTTGAGTAGTTGGTTCTTCACTTTCAATAGTGGTTTCATTTCTAGGAACAACTAATTCATTCCTATGAATTTCACTTCCAGAAGATTGGACATTTTCTCTGGAATTCATAAAATAATTATATAATGAAGGTCTTGGATTGTAGACATATCCTGGTGAAGATTTTAATTCTTCATCAATACTTTCTTGACTTCCATGACTCGATCCTATACTTGATTTAAGTAATACAGGCATTGGTGGCCTTAAACTGTCCTTAGTAGGTGTTGTTACATCATCTTCTACTAATGGATCAACAAGGATTCCTTCACTTACAGTAGTGTCCTGTCTAATGTGTTTACTATCGGTTTCTTGGTCACTGTCTTCTTCAATATTAATAGAAATGTTGATAGGATAGGGTGATCTTTTACCATTAGATGGATTGTAGGTATTAAGAGATTGAAGATGATCTTGAAGATAGGTCGATAAATCAATAGGGAATGATTTATCACTACTTAAATCTGCATGATAACTGGATTCAAGGACTAGATCTTTTGGTTTTCTTATTAAAGATTTTTCTTTAATTATAATTGGAGGACGTTCACCATTCTTAAAGGTAATTTTTACACTTGCCTTTCTCATTTCTTTTTTACTCAGAGATGAATCAATTTCTTCTTCAGGATCAATTTCTTTAATAGATTCTAATTGTCCCTTTTTACCATCTGTATTAATTAATTTTTTAGTACGAACGAGTTCTTTCAAAATACCAGTAAAGAAACTTTCTTCGGCAATTATTTCATTCTTATCTTTTTCAGCACGTACTGGTTCATTTACAATTTCTTCCTTTTCAGGAGTTTCAGATACATGTTCTGTCTCATTAACAATTTCTTCCTTTTTAGGGGCTTCCGATACATGTTCTGTCTCATTAACAATTTCTTCCTTTTTAGGGGCTTCCGATACATGTTCTGATTCATTAACAACTTCTTCTTCCTTAGGGGGTTCGGACACAATATTAATTAATTCATCAAGTATACTATCACTATCTTTTACACTACCACTACCACTCTCAACGGTGGCACTACTTTCATTTCCATCATTTTCATTTCCTTTGTTTTCATCTAACTCATTGTTTTCATTTAACATGGATACTGGTGATAACAAAATTAAATCCGATGTATCGGCAAGAGCAGTTTTTTGACTTACATAATTACCGGTCATACTCTCTGGTGATAAAGGTTCCTCGACGGATTCTTTTTGAACCGTATTTACCTTTTCTGGAACTAAAGGAGTGATTGATATTGGTGCCAAAGGTGCCAATAATAAATTACTAATGTTCGATGGGTCTGGAGATTGATGTGCACGTGTAAGAGTTGCACTTCTTACCATACTAGTATTAATATCAAATATACGACTAGTATTGAAATTATTCTCCATATCTTCTTCCTCATTTTTATTCATTACCCCATGAATAGATTGTATAGAATACATTCTCATTAAATCACTATAATTTTGGCCATAATAACCATTATAATAAATATTATTTTCCATACTCATTCTTAAACTATTTGCTGCTTCTGGATTGAAATTTATATTCATATTATTCATATTGTTATAAAAAGCATTTAATTTTCCATATTTCATTGATTGATTTTGAATTTTACTATCTTCTTTAACAACTTCATTTTGTTCTTCTTTAATGTTTGTTAATTTACTCTTTTTCATATGACGATTAGGATCAAAGTTAAGAGAGGAAGTTCTAGTACCTCTACTTTTTGTACTTTTATTACTTCTTGTACTTTTATTACTTCTAGTACTTTTATTACTTCTAGTACTTTTAGTACTTTTATTACTTTTAGTACTTTTATTACTCTTAGTACTTTTATTACTTTTAGTACTTCTATTACTTTTAGTACTTTTATTACTTTTAGTACTTCTAATACTTTTACTACTTTTATTACTTTTGCTACTTTTATTACTTTCTGATATAACAGAGCGGGTTACAGAAATTTCTTTACTTCTATCAAATGGAGTTACTGAAAGCTCTTCGTTTTTATCTTCATTAGCATACTGGGGTTCGTTGTTAACGTCTACGACAGGTTTTATGTGATTATCAAGCTCCTCACTTGCATCATACTTTTCTGTGGATAAAGATTGAGGTTGATCTGTTGATGAAGACTCGGGTTGTTGATTTTCATTCTTTTTATTTTCATTTTCACTCTTTTGATCTACATTTTCATTTTTCTGATCATTAATACTATTAATAATTTTCTTCACTTCAACATTACTTTCTGTATCACTATCGACGACATCAAAAGGAGTAGAATTTACAACGTACCATGTTTTTGTTTTGGAACTTCTATCACTTCTCTTTTTCTTTATTTCTGATTTTAAATCATTTAAGGAAGATGAATGTACTAACTTTCCTTCTCTTTTTAAGGTATTTCCCTTTTTTGCATTTTGAGCCATCATCATTTCAAAATTATTAACATTATTAAATCCCATATTATTATCCTTAAATGTTTTAACTGGAGTTTCATTTTCAACAGAAGGGTTAATAATAATATTTTCATTTTGAAGGACACCTATATTATTTTCGCCTAAGCCTTCTGCGACAACATAGTCTTGAGGGAGTTGCTGTTCATACTCAAAGCCTGGTACACCTAATCTTGAGGTTATAATAGCATTTTCTGGAGTATAATTGAGTGACATAATTCCTTTTGGCATTTGATAGTTGTTTTGTAAGTTTCTGGTAGTTAAATAATAATTATTATATAAACCATTTGCATTTAAATAATCAGTACGATAGTATTGTCTATTTCTGTTGGGGTTAATAATATTATTTCTACCAGGATAATAGTTTATAATTGTTGGTTGTGACTGTGAGTTGGGATTAACAAGTAATTCTTCTTGTTTTCTATTGAGAATATTTTGTTTTTGAGCTTCAAGAATAAATCTTTTTTCCATTTCTCTTTGTTTCAATTTATTATTTATTTGTTTTTGATTATGGGCAATTGTCTTACCCTTTTGTTTTTTTCTTAAATATTCTTGTGTTATGATTTCTATTGAATCTGAATCTGAATCAGGCGTTAGATTAGGATTTGCGTTTTCCATTACGATTGTTTATTTTATTATTAAAAAAAAAAATTATATTAAGTGTATGTGTAAAAAAAAA
>Ga0138317_1000088_pt1 | contig 9496 bp, 1 predicted proteins | sample Cowrumcornstover_2_FD_99365 | JGI IMG/M metagenome (GOLD analysis project Ga0138317, IMG submission 99365) | Metatranscriptome of Cow rumen microbial communities from the University of Illinois at Urbana-Champaign, USA - Cow X-1 corn stover... | ecosystem: Host-associated > Mammals > Digestive... | reverse complement strand
TTTTAGGTCTTTCATAATAAAAAAAAATTGCGTTGTTTAGTAGTTCATATATTTTTCACGCTTATTGGAGAGATGACCTAACCATAATAATTGTTCATGTTGTCTCCAATATCTAGTAATGGAGAACTTTTCAATAGTTCTCTTTCGGAGAAGAAGACCTAATTGATGACGTCTTTGTTTCACTACTGGATCATTCATACGATCTTCAACTGCAGAAGGACCTTTTTTCAATAATTCTGTTAATGTAATTTTATCCCTTGATCGCTTATTTACAATTTGTTTTAATCCATCGGTCATACAGAGGACACGTAATTGAGCATAGGCTAATTGATTTGGTTTTTGTGGTGGAACAATACTACCATAGACAATATTATTCTTTAAATCAGATATCACTTCACGAGAACCACCAACATCAGTACAGACAACTGGTAATCCACATAAACCTGCTTCTCCAATAGCTAAAGGTAAACCTTCGGTGATAGAGGAATTGACAAAGACCCAACCAGTGGGTAGAACATTGGATGGATTACCAAGACCCTTAAGGATGACATGTTCTGTTAATCCCAAAGAGGAGATAAGATTAACGGTTTCCGTTGTATAGTTAGGATCCTTTTGACAAGAACCATAAATATGAAGTTTATAGCTTTGAATATTCAATTTATTAACGATAATATGAGCTGCATAAACCGCATTATGTATATCTTTAACGGAACTAATATGTGAAAGCATAATAGCTAATGGGGTTGGATATTCACGTTCGGGCTGTGGATTGAATTTGGCAACGTTCATACCATTAACAATAGGATAAATCTTTTCACGAGTTTCGATCATCTTTCTTTGGTTATTATACTTTTTACCACCTAACCATTCTTCCCAAGCAACATTTTGAATACTAGTACATGGTGTGATATAATCGGCTTTACTAAATACTAACCATGTAATTAAACGAGTTAAACCCACGAAACCATTCTGAATAAATCTTGGCATGCTATCACTATAATACAAACCAAACAAACGTTCACGCCATAAAATACCATGATCCCAAATAATTAATCGTGATTTATAGAGAGCCTTAGCAACAACACCAATGATGGCTTGGACACCATGGTGAGAAGCATGGAAGACCGAAATATTTGGAATTTCAGCTGTAATTGGTAAGAGTAAACGAGTGGTGAGGGAAAAGAGCATATCAATTTCAGAGACAGTAGGCATTTCAACACTTAAGGAATTACCTTTACTTAATTCTTTTTCACAATATTCAAGCCAGGTATTCAACCAAAGATTTTGAGTCTTCTTATGATTCCAAGAGATTGCCCAGTCACATTTTTGGAAGTAGAGGTACATATCAATGAATAGTTTTTCATAAAGATCTAAATTATCCTCGGTGAATTCGGTTTCAACCATACCTTGAATTAAGAGTTCAACCAATGGCAAGAAAATGGATTGAATGACATTATCTCTTGTAGCTTGGGTCTTTCGACGAAGTGAAAGATAGTCATGGTCACGATAGACATTTTCGTTTGGAGAGGAGAAATCGTTATCCCAAAGTGGGAGATAACGAATAGAGGTAATATTTCTTTCGATTTGATAGTCACGTTGTACTAATTCCGCACCACCAATTTCAACAATAGCGGTCCAACGAATACGATCCAAGTAATCAATTAAATCTCTACGACAACTACCGACACCACCACCACCTGTTGGCCAGGTACCACTATCTAAATTGACCACATCTAAAATATCATCATTCGTTTTATCATTATCAATGGTAATGGAGGTATGACCACGATTAATCGATAATAAGGTGACGTTGGGCTTAACTCCCTTGGAACGAGAGTGAGATATCGACGAGAAATACGTCATACTTTGATTGGCAGCGTCTACTTTAGCTTTTCGTACCACTAAATCCTTGGAGGAAGAAATTTCAGTGGCATCACCACCTGTCGCCAAAATAGCTAAATCACTGAAACGAAGATGAAGATTAGAACGAATGGTTGGAATATCGTTAACGACTAAGATAACATCTAAGGCTTCCTTTTCTCTTTGAAGATCTTTACGAGCTTCCTCACGATAACCCATATCACGATGTTTCCAATAGGGTTTAAGGATAACTTCTTTACGAAGAATATCTTCATCAATATCACGGGCAAAGACACCAGCAAGATTACCGGCTCTCCAGAAACTCCAAAGTTCTTGACGACTACGAGCGGTACTGAATGGTTCAGCGTAGTAACAGTACTTTATAACTTTGGAAAATGGACTGATCGATTTAGATTCTTTAAGGTTATAGGTGATAAGTTCATTAATAAGGTAGAAGGATTGAGGTGGACGTCTCTGTAACAGGAAATATGGATCATCAGCAACTTCGGGTGGTGTTGGTACTGAAACGGGATTAAATTTAGAATCCTTAGAAAGCATGACCGTTTTAGTCTTGACATGTTGAGGATGTGAATAATCATATTCGGTAATGTAATCGGTTTGAGGATCATTCAAACGACAAAAATGAACTTCCTTTAACTTGGGTGGAATATTCTTACCAAAATCATCATTTCTCCACTTTTCGGCATAGTACACGACCATAACCCACATTTCACTCATACATTTATAGGTTGTGAAAAGATGTTGAGCAAACGATAAGGTGGTATTATCATGATCATAGGTATAGGTGACTTGAATATCGGTCTTTACACCGTTCTTATCACTGACATGAAGTTCAGACATGGTAATCAAATTCATTTCATTACTGGTAAGATATTGTTCTTCATAAAGCTCAGGGGAATTACTAATTTCATTGAAATCACGATAGTTGGCACTACTAATTTCCCCGCGTAACTTGTAAATCTTTTTAGGGAAAATTTGTTGATCACTGGAATATTCATAATATATAGTGGACGTGACCTTCTTATCACTATTCAATTCATGTTCCTTAATCAGTTGACCGGTCTTACGATTAAAGAAACCAATACTGAATGGCTTATCCTTACTCGTGGGTTCCCAATCGGTTGGGGCCTTATTTTGGAAGTAACGTGTAGCAATAAGATAACCAGAACGATTATATTCTATTAAACTGACAGTATTACTAAGGGAGGTATTGTAGGAATCGATTCTGGAAATGATACCATCCTTATCGTAATAATGATCTCGGAAACTACCCTTTTTCATTCTTACTAATAAATTCTTGATATTCTTTTCGTTGAAGTAGAACTTTCGGGTGAGGAACCATCTAATTTTGCTAGATATTTTGAAAATAGAAGAAAGGATTAAACGAGTGATATAGAAATGATTCGTCGTACTGAAATCACGACCGAAACGAGCATCACCGGTAAAGGCTAAATAAATAATAAATTCTAATTCTTCTAAACCTTCAATAAACTTACTACGAGAATTGGAGATGGCGTTGATTTGATTGATGGAGGATTCATTTTCTCTATTCTTTTTTTCTTTCATATAGAGCTTACGACTAATGGAACGAGAGATACTGTAACGACGGTTAAAGCTATGGAGTTCCTTTGAGCCTTGTTTCTTTAAGGAACGCTTACGTGCTAACATGATTTCCTTTGGTAATTGTTCATTTAAACAGAGATCACTGACTCTTCTGGCGATATAAATAGAAAGAACAGAGAAGGCAATGATTTGATTAATCTTCATGGAACTGTTATGCTTCTTGTTGAGAAGTTTCGTTAAATCACTTGGAATCTTACCATTAATACTGATACTTTCAATGTTGTATTTTTTAGAGATACGATTAATGTATTTATACCAGATGGTATTGAGTTGAATGAGGAAAAGCTTTGTGTTTCTTTGTAATTTTTCCCATTCACAATCAATATCAATATCGAGGAGAGTCTTTTTCTTTTCTAATTCGACATAACCGTAGATTAATTTTTTCAATTCACGTTTATCCGAGACACAAATTTGGTAGAGGTAACGGATAGGTAATTCACTCAAGTTTTCACCATCCTTCACTAAAAGTTCAAGAATGGCAGCTTCTGCATGAGAATATCCAGCATTTTGTTCAGCATATTCATGAATTACGGCAGCAGCAACCCATTCAATAATTTTAGGATCAATTTGATCGGACATGGTGTAGTCAGAGGCGATTTGAGGAAGGAAGGTATAGATATCAAGAATGTCCTTAGTTTTATTTTTAGAAGAGATAGCACAGTAACGGCGACCACGAATGTTGAAGATTTCTTCTGGAGCAATCTTAACCTTGATACCTCCATTATAGAAACATTCATAGATATCTTGAAGTAAATCATCGGCATCTGGGAAACAAATCTTTAAGATATTACGGGAGGAAAGAGTTCTGAATTTATCCTTAGCATCTAATATTTTGGCGTAGACACTCTTTAAAAGAATTTCGGATGGAGTAATGAAATTCTTGTTGTAAAACATTTTTCTTAAATAGATTTCCAAGTTTTCACGAGCTAATAAATCATTCTTTTGACCGATGAAACGTTGACCGGAGGAGGCCAAGTGTGGTGATAGGTTGACGGAGTAGTGAACATCGGAGTTGAAACCACCGTAGTAAATGAAGACGGTCACAATACAGAAGAGCCAACCACCAATACAAGTCGAATAGAAGGAATAGAAGACGGTTCCGAAGTAGAACTTTAAGAGGGCGGAAACACCCACACAAAGAAGGATAATGACGATTAAGAATTTATTTAAACGAACTTCACATTCACGAGAGTAGAAGAAAAGTTTATGGTAGAGACCGATAAGGAATCCTACAAATCCAAAAGCAACAATACCAAATGTTTCGAAAACACTACGTTGATAGCCGTGAATCAAGAAGATGATTCCGGACATGGTGAGTAACATGACGACAATAACTAAAAGGAATTTAATCAATTCATTCTTGTACGTATAGATATTATCGGTTTTATATTGACTGATTATTTCCTTTGAGGTGAACCAACCTAAACGACTATTCTTTTCCTTATTCTTACTCATTAAGACATGGGAAAGCGTCAATTCCAAGAAACCGGAACATATTAACATGAAGAGAGTAGCATAGAGGGAACCATTAAGGTATTCCTTAAATGGAATATCTGTTCTACTCTTTAAGTTATCAGGTAAGAAGAGGTAAGGCTTACCTTCGAGAATGAAGAGAGACCATTTATCAATGAAAATGTAGATGAAGTAGAAGACACCAAAGTAGATGACGACACGTTCAAAATCGAATAATAAATCACCACGATTAATTTTTTCAACTTGATTCTTCTTTTTTAATTCTTCAAGGGCACACTTCAACATAGTATCCCATTCATTACTGAACTTTAATGGAGCAGGCTTACCAGATCTTTGAACATACCAACCCATTAATTCATCTTCCCAACGTTGTTGTTTAATTCTTTCCTGAATGATGGAATGTCCCGTTTTAAGACTCTTTTTAGCCACATTCTTACGAGCTTTATTAACTTTACTCATATAGTAGATACGAGCAGAACGTTCCCATAAAGCTACACGTTTTAAATAGTTGTTTTGAGATTCATCAGCAAAAACGACTGGCTTTGGATTGTCTATGGCATAGAAATCTAAAATTTCTTCCTTAGTTGGAATTTTAATCTTACTAGCAAATTTTAAGTAGTTACGAGAGAGACGACGATAACCGAGAAGCATTACCAAGTTGACAATCATAAAACCCAAATCATAGATACCAAGTATTATTTTGGAGTAGCGATCATCGACGACTTTATCCTTGAACATAAAGTAGCAGAATAAATTGGGAATGAGAAGGATGGCAGAACCCAAAAGAGCAATACTAGGACCCTTATTCTTGAAAAGCCAAACGTTGATATCCTTGATGGAACCGAGGATAGCGAAAAGAATCAAGTAATGGCCGAAAAAGAAGGTATAGATAATAAAGAGAACCATGTAGACAACATCATAACCGGTTCGGAAGAGAGAACCAATACCAATGAGAACACTGGTGATCGATAAAATGATTAAACTAGCTGAGTATCTTCTTAGGAAGGCAGCAGTCATTAATGAGAAAGATTTGTAGAAATAGTAGAAAGTACAAGTTCTTGCGATAGAGTTCATTAAACCACCACAGACAGGGAATATGAACATAAAAACGAAATTTAAGACATCCTTAGGAGTATTATTCATATAACCATTAATGAAAATACCGGAACCCAAACAACGAACAAGGATTAAATCAATGATAACTGGATAGACGAAAAGGAAAGCATTGGCTAATTGTCTAGCTTTTTTAGTATCAGTACCTTTATCCATATTTTCAGAGATCATATTTTCCTTAATTTCACGACTTTCTTTAACATTATTACGAAGAACTGGATGCATGTATTTTGCCAATTGATGACTATTTAAATCAAACATCATATTTAAGTTGGACTGTGTGGTAATCATTTCCATACCAACCGCGACTTGATCATAGTCAGGAATGAAACTTGGATTCATGTTGATTAAAGAAGATTCCATATCAATCCAAGCGACACGACGACAAGCCTTCCAGAACAACATGAAAAGATAGGAAAGCGCGAGAGCTTCCGAGGAATCGGTACGATAGCTATTTTCTTTCATGGAAGTTTCAATCTTTCTATTGAATTCCTTAATTAATTTATCTCCCAGAGGATCCAAGGTACAATAGGCAACCCATTCGTACATTTCCTTTTCTGATTCATGAACAGGAATATAACCCTTTTTAACTTGTTCCTTGATCTTACTGAAGTAATCAAACTTTTCTACTAAAAGATAGTGAGCATAGTCACTGACGTAACTAGCGTAGGCAACAAGTAATTCTTTTTCTACAGGATTTTGAATCTTACTTTCGAGTGAACTTTGAATTAAATAGGTATTACGAATAAAGTAGAATAATTCAGAATAGGTACTATTTTCAATTTCATAGCGAACACGACGAGAAATAGGTAAGCAATCGGGTTGAGCTTGAGCAACAACCAAACTTTCTAAAAGTAAACATTTACCAGAATCGTGATAGAAGAATCTTCTAAAGTAACAATTGATGACTAACTCAACAATACTTGGAACATTTTCTGGGACAAAAATATAGAGCTTATCATTATCATCGAGACCCATGATAGCCCAAACTTTCTTATATGGTAATTCCTCTGGACTTTCCTTTAAAATAAAGGAAGAATTAGTACCAATGTAAATTGAAATTTGATTACTCATAAGATGATCACGTAATTCTTTAAAGTATGTTAAAGAGATGTCATAACCACCAAAGACTTCATTGAGGATACGAATGACGAGTGGGGAAGGATGATTAGTGATTTCATCAATGAATTGAATAATTTCTTCCATTTCTGGTTGAAGTTCGAATTCATCATCGGAAAGAGAAATATCACTAGTTTGATTTATGAATGACTTGGAATTATCTTGACTATTGGAAGAAGGTAAAGTTATGTTGATTGATTTTAATAAATTTTTTTCTAAAAGATTAATCATGATATCAATAAGTTTAACTTCTACTTGCTTACGACGTTCATTACCATAGGTTTTACCGATAGCAGTAGTACTGAAAACTCTATGGGTTTGATTAGGTTGTTTCCATAGTATAGAGGCGCCCGCAATAGCAGTACTAGGGTCAGTCTCAGAGAGAGCATTTTCAGTTTCATTATTAATACTTTCACTTAAGATGACTTCACCGTTATTTCTATTACCCATTAGACTCTTTTGATTTGAAGAAGGATTGTAGACGGATTCATGGATAACATCCTCGATTGGGGGGAATTCTGGTTTAGGAGGTTGGAAAAGAAGAACATCGGAGAGTTCAATTTGAGTAACATCATAGATTGAAGGAATACGATTAATAATTTCAACTGGCATATTAGCTTCACGAAGAACCTTATTCCAGACATTACGATTTAAAAGTTTATCCTTCCAACTAAGTTGAGGTAGAATATTCAGGATCATTTGACGACAGGATTGAACGTCAGAGGATGAACACATTTCATAAATATCAAAAGTATTTATACTTTGAAATTCCGGTGGACTAATACATTTAATGGAATTGAAATTTGAATTAAAAGAGATCCAACCCTTAAAATTATTTCCTTCGACCCATTTACGATAGTAACGACGTTTTTGATAGTGATTGAAAGTTTGATTCTTTTCTAATGGTAAAACTTCAATATCAAGAACAACGAAATCAGTTCTTAAACTGATTTCATTTCTTAAGGCGGCAATATAATCTTGGAATTTCATATTATCCCATTCCCATCTAGATTTCTGTCTACCATCAGGATGGAAAACGACATTGTATATGACAATACCATGAATTAAATCACGAAGATCTTCGAAAACATCCATTTTAGTGATATCAGTGAAGATTGCAAAATATGGGAAAGTTTTTCTAAAATATAAAAGGAATTGTTGACAATCATCCATACCATATTTATCGATAAGATTTTGAAGATTAGAGAAATAGAATCCCCAAACCCAATTAATGGAACACATATCTATGACCTTTTTAATTCTTTTAGTAATGTGTTTACCGACGGTTAAAGTAGTAATTTCACCTGAGTAAGATCTCATGAATTCATCGATATCAATATCGACAACAATACGTTCAGAACCGTAAAGTGCTTCAGTATCAACACACAAACTAATATTATTAGTATTTGAAGGAGAATTGGCATAATTATTACTTCCTGAAAAAGGAACACTAGAACTATCCATTCTTTCTAAATTACTTTGATTATATTTTGAATTATCCAAACGATTAAGGAGAGCATCACTACTACCATTTTTACCTATAAATTTATCTTTTGTAAAAGCACTTATTGGTCTACTACTATGATTATCAATATTTAAAGTAATTGAATCTACAGGTGAAGAATCAACGGAAGCACCATCATAAAAAAGTTCATTATTTGAAATACTTCTATAAAAAGCATGATATTGTATTATTAATAAATCCACAGGATTTCTGACTTCGCTTAAATAACTTAATTCAGAATTCCAGAGGGCAAAATTTTTTATTTTGCTAGCATCAAATAATGGCTTTTGATAACAAATTTGCCATTTATAATTATTAATATTTGGTTGGTTTTCTTTATTACCCATTTTGTGATATATATATATTTTACTTTTTTATTATAATAAATCTATCAATTTTATAGGTTTATTCTGTTAATATATATGAGAAGTAAATTATTTATTTATCTAAATTTATAATATTTGTATTTTTGTAGATATTTAAATTTGAAAATAAATAAGATTAATCGTAATTCATAAATAATTGATAAATACTTTGAAATAAATTAGGGTATATTAATTATTATTGGAGTTTTTTCTTTAATTATAAATAAAAATTATTAATATAAATTTTAATAATAATTATTGTTGATATTGTTTTTAATTCTCAAGAAAATAAATTTAAAAAAGAAAAAAAATAATAATAAATTAAATAAATTCTTTTAAAAAAATGAAAATTTTATTGCCGTGTTTTGTAATTAATAATATTCTATATATTTAACTTTTTTTTTTTTTTTTTTTTTTT
>Ga0138317_1000086_pt1 | contig 9518 bp, 1 predicted proteins | sample Cowrumcornstover_2_FD_99365 | JGI IMG/M metagenome (GOLD analysis project Ga0138317, IMG submission 99365) | Metatranscriptome of Cow rumen microbial communities from the University of Illinois at Urbana-Champaign, USA - Cow X-1 corn stover... | ecosystem: Host-associated > Mammals > Digestive... | reverse complement strand
CTCCAGTGTTCTCTTCATTAATTATTGCTTTATGGTTTCCTTATGATTCTTCTCCATTATATCCATATATTTTTAAATTCCTTTTATATTTTAAATATTTCGACATAAAATTGTGTTAATAAAAATATTTAAAATATAAAGGGAAAATAACAAATTTCTATTATTGTAAAAATATAAAGAAATTATAAAATCTTAGAATTAATTTATTAACAAAGAAGATTTAGAGAACTAAAGTAGAAAGAAATAATAATAAGAATATTGTCAATAGTTTTAGTTCTAGGGAGATTTTATGAAAAATAATAGAACTTATATAATACTTAATATATAAAATACTTAAAAAAAAAAGGAAAATAATTTAAGTATAATTAAATAATAAATTATATCATAGTACCTTTTTTTTTATTTTAAATAACATAGATATATAATAATAATGGATAAGACAAAAAATAATAAAATTAATGCCTATAATAAGGCAAAGTTTAATTTTAAGAATTTTAAAACTTTTGCTATATATAATGGTCCAGTCAATTTAATTCAATGGAATCCAAAAACGGCTGTAGATATTTTAGTTCTTCCAATTGATAAATTAACAAATTCAGCTCTTAGTAGTTATGGTAATGATAAGTCATTTGCTTCCTCTAATAATACGCCCTATAGTTCATATCAAAATTCTCCATACAGTTCATATCAAAATTCACCTTTAATATTTGATACAAATAGTAAGAATAGTCTTGGTATATATAACCGTGAATCAGATTCATTCATATTTCGTGGGGTGAAGATGATTTTGGGTTTTATCGATATCTCAAGATTCGTTAAAAAATATAATGGTGCTAGTGGTTTTGCTAAACTTGTAAAACATAATTTAAAACCAATCGTTAAAGATTTCAATATTAAACCAGATGGTATTGCTATTTTAGGTTTACCTGAATTAAGATCAGTATGTACGACAGAGGAATGCGTTGAATTTCTTACCAGTCTTCGTGAATATTTCCAAAATGTTATTCTTATCGCTGATGTCGATCATTTAGATATATTTAAAAGGGTAAGAGATACCATCGATGGTGTTTTCCTTAAAAGTTGTGTCTTTTTCCATGATGGTAACCAAAAAACAAGACATGATATGCCAACCCCAGGATTTTTAGAATACATTAATGAATTAAAGAATGAAATTAATAATAAGGCTGATTTCATGGTGTTTGATGTTGAAGTTTTACCACCATTCGTCGGTAATCATAAGGAATATACCTTTATGCATAAGATCATACAATGGTTAAATACAAAGAATTTCTTAGGGGCTATTGTACATAATGAGGAAATGAATGATCCTAAGGATGTTCATCCTCTTCCATATCTTACCATTGCTGATGATAACGTGTTTGAATACGTTAATGCTGATCCAATTGTGGAAACTAAAAAGGCCATCGAAAGTTTAGTCCTTAAATTAGATCCCTATGAATACCAAATCAATCCAGCAATATGGGATAAAGTTTTAAAAGCTGTGAATTTCCCTCCAAGTTTAGCTAGTCGTTTCAAAGCTATTTCAGAAACTAAAAGAGAAGATTTTGTTGATACCATTTATTCTAAACCAATTCCTCCAAAAGTTCCTTTAATTGCCGAATTACAAAAAGCTACTCAAAATGATAACAGTGAAGTTCTTCGTAAAAAACCTACCCTTCAAATACCTTCAAGACCGACAAGAGATATTAACTTGGGTGGTAGTTTGAGAATTCACCACTCCGTCTCCTTCAAGGATAGAAAAAATAAACCGATCGTCGAAAAGGAAAAAACTTACAATATTGTTCGTGTCACTAGTATGAATAATGTTGGTATTAGTTTTGATGTCAAGAGAACAAGTGAAATTAACATGTCAATTGCTAAAGTCTTATTTAAACTTTTAACCAAAAAATTACTTAGTCCGGTTCGTAATTCAATTGATGTTCCATCCAATGAATACACTCCTGCTTTCAATAACATGATTGAAACATTAGATGAAATGATTGAAAAACCATCCCGTTGTATACGTTACTTGGAAAATTCTGTCTTCAAGGATAAAAATATTTCCTCCATCTTCCTTCAATTAAAGAATGATTTAATCAATAAAAAGGTTGAAGTCTTAACAGTCACCAGTGGTTCCCTTAATCTCGTGGAAGAAAAACCATTACCTTATAAACCTGTCGTGGCCATTGGTGGTGAAGTTCAAGAAGAACCCAATGTTCTTTATATCTTTGTCTCCGAAACCGCTCCAAGTATCCTCGAAGCTGTCATTCACATCTACTGTAAACAAAAATATGTTTTCTCCACCCAACAATGTGTTATCATGGAATCTGCCGTGGTTGGTCAGACGCAAAAGAAGTGTAAACTTCCAATTTCTGAACGTATCATCTGGCAATTAAACAATTTAGATTTCTCTGAAAAAATTGATTTGGTCAGAAGAACACAAAAGGTCATTGATACCATTCAACGTAGTAAGATGAGCTCCAGTAATAAACATGAAACGGTCTATGCCGTCGAAATTGCTAAATATATTAAACAGTACTGTAACTATATATTGATTAAAAAGCAAAATTACCAAGATCGTTTAATTGAAGCCACTTATCAAGGTTTCCTTCCTACTAGTAATTTCGAAGAAGAATTGGCCAGATTTGTGGCTTGGGCTACCTTAGATCCTCAAGGTCCAGAGTTGATGAACGAGTACTGCCGTTGCATCAATCATGTGGTCGCTAAGAAATATTTCAAATCGGATTCTCCATATTCCGTTTGTCTCTGTTACCTCTTCTTTGCCTTCTGGAAGGCTTGTCGTCGTATCGCTTGGATGAATTTATTCTCCTCCCTTTTAGATATTAATTCTCTTTACTTAGAGGATTCTGATCAAGTCGCCGTCGGTATGGAAATGACCACAACTCATCATAACATGAACTTTTTATATGATCTGAATAGTCATCAACTATCGAAGGCTATGCACTCTCTGTTACGTTCACGTGGTAAGAGAGTGCCAATTGGTAACTACGAAACTCAATTAAGTCAAACTCATGTTGAAAGTGATCACAAGGCTAAAACCATTGCCAATGCTTTCATTTTCGTCTACCCAGTATTGGTCGATTTAATCTTGGTAAAGTTTGTAGGTTCTGGTATTTTCATTAGTAATCGTTTTGACGTCGACGCTCGTCGTTGTATCAGTTTTGTTTTCCTTATCATATTCCCTATTGTTGGTGGTGTCATCAATTCTATTGCAAAGACTTGTACCTATTATTTCTTCTGTAAATCAATGCCTTTGATGTTGGAAGCTTTCTCTAAACGTCTCTCCTCAGCCCTCATTATATTTACGGTCGCCTCTGCAGGTCTCTCCGTACTTTCCCTCTTCGTTTCACATTACAACTATATTACAGTAGGATTGACTTTCGTTTATTGTATGGGCTTCTGTCTTTACATGTGCTTTTTCTCCATCCTTACCTCCATTAAAAATCCGGAATTACTTTTCTTAAAATGTGAAGGTCCACGTTCTGCTATTCTCGGTGTTTCTATCCTTTTAATTCCAATGCTTATTTCTAGATTAGTCTTCAAAGATGATAGTAAATCTAATATTGTTTGGGGAATGTATGATCTCGGTTTAGTTTGTTCTGTCATTTTCATGATTTTCAAGTTTAAACGTATCGCTCATGACTATATGGATTGGCCTTCAAAGTTGAAAATTCCAACCGAAGTGGAAGTACAAAACTTCTTTGAAACTAGCTATCCAAAACCAAAACCATTCCCAAATGAACCACAAGATGTTTATGATAAACGTATTCTTTTATGGAAGAGAGCTGCTCGTCAACATTATATGAAAGAAGTTACTAACTCAATTCATTCCACTTCTATAAAGTCTCCACCACCTCTTATTAAACAACGTGTCAGTCAAGAACGTTGGGAATTAGAATTAATGCAATGGTTCTTCCTTCGTACCGGTACCACTGTTTATCCTGAAAGATATAGTGGCCAATGGGATACTATGGTCAAGGGTGGTATTATTGATTTAAAGAAAAAATACCAAATTGAAAAATTGAATCGTGGTGATTTACTTTTCTCTTTCGAAAATTCATCTATCTATTATGGATTTTTCTATTTCATTTTTATTTTCATTGATAAATGGGCTATGCTTATTTTGACTGGTGTTCCAGCTATCTATATAGAAGATGGTACTAATGATGAATATATTACTGCTACTTTATTCGGTACATTATTCATGTTAATTACTTCCGGTTTCTTGGAATTAACACTTGCTGCCTTATTGAAATATGAAAATCAAAATACCATTCAAGTTCGTATGAATACTCATAAGGGTAAAGAAATGTTTGCTTCCTTTAAGAATAATAGTAGAAAGATTTATCATGCTGAATTGGTAAAATTCTTATCTTTGATGTTTTTCGTCTTAATGGCTATTGTGGGTGTCTACTTTAAATTCTATACACGTACTATGGCTTCCTTACTCATTTTCCTTTGCTCTTGTCTTGGTTTCGTCGGTTTCTTAGTCGGTCTTTTCCATAAACTTTTCTTCAAATCTCAGGATACCGAAGTTTTATTGAATAAGATTATTGTTTTCATCATTATCATCTCGGTTACTATTCCAGTAGTTTTATCCTACTTCTTCGGTATGAAATGGTACGTTTCCATTTCTACCTCCATCAGTGGTTGGCTCTTTGGTATTACTTGTATTATTTTATACTTTAAGGAAACCTTCAGTAATGTTCACTACACCACAACTCTTTCACCTAACTTGGCTTCTTCCGGTCAACGTTTCATTAATGATACGCATGACTCCCTTGCCGTAAAGACGTTAAATACTTTCTGTCAATTGAAGGCACCAAAGACTAAGATTGCCCTTTCCTCTCAATCTCATCAAATGGTTTTCAACCGAATGAATTACTACTTGGAACAATTCTCTTACTTACCAGAAGGTCATATCATGAAGTTAGCTTTCCCCAAGGGAAAACAAATTCTCTCCACTATTATTCACGATTTAAGTAACGGAAAGATTCAAATCTACTTCTTACCGGAACAACTCTTTGATATTGCTGGTCACAAGTATACGGCTATTTCTCGTATGAACGAACAAAGTATCTTAGAAGTGTATACTTTTGAAAAACGTACCATGGGTATCGTCTCCGATACTATTAATGAGGAAGTCGCTGATTGGATTTGTGGTTGTGTGGTCCATGAATTCGCTGAACAAGTCTTTGGCTACACTCACTCTGGAGCTTGTGTCTGTGAATACCTTTGTTGTCCTTCCGATAAAATCTTGAGAAGTGTTTTATCCCGTTACGACTACCAAATTAAGAATAGTAGTGACTATGAAATTCGTAAGATGTACTACAATACCGATAATATTACTCTTCAAAAGGGTCTCTTCGATATTAAGATTGATGTGGAATGGCCAAGACTTTCTCGTGAATCACGTGTCTGGCTTATTCGTTGGATCTCTGATTTAGAAAGAGTCATCTCTGAATTTGATACCCGTTCCTACAGTTTCAATATTTCTAAAATTAAGACCTTTTTGAACAATATTCCAGAAAATTTGATCGCTACCATTCACCGTTACAATAATCCCGGAATTGATATTCGTGAATTAGTCGCCATGAACATTATTGCCATTTTCAATTCACGTTTAATTCTTCAAAACTTGAATCCAAATTCTTCCTTCCATTTAGGTGGTGCTAGAAGAGGAGGTAACAATATCGATCGTAAGAATACTAGATACTCCTTTGTCGTCAGTTTCAAGACCCTTCAACCTTTCAAGTCTAAGGAAGGTAATAATATGAGTACCACCGTCAGACGTTCTCAACGTGATATTGAAAATGAAAAACCAAGCTTCTTTGAAAATATTTCTATTCGTTTCAAGGAATACGAACTTATTTTCTTCTTAGCCCTTACCGGTGATCCAAGATTTGGTAGAGAATTAAGTAGTATGAACATTATTTTCCCAATCAAACCTTTGGTGATTTTCATTTATAAATTATCATGTAAGATCTCATGGAATATCACAAAGAATTTGTACCTCACCCACAAAAGAGAAACGACTACCTTGATGAGACAAATGAAGGATGGTCTTTTCCGTACTCATTTCATTGGTAATGGTAATACGCTTCAAAGAATCGATGCCTATAACTCTGGTGTGGAAACCATTGTCAGTATCATGGAATACCGTGATGGTTACATGATTGCGAACCGTTACACCGGTCCAAAGGATGCCACTTGGAAACCAGAAGACAAGGATATTCCAATCAGTAAAGGTTACTACAACCAAAGAAATAAGCAACTTCTTTACGAACAAGATTTAGATAAGGATGGTAATATCACTCAAACGAAGGTCTATGTCTACAATAATAATGAACAAAAATTCCCAATTGAAGCCTACTACGTGGAAAAGGATATCAAGCTCACCAATAATCATGCAGAGAATCAAAAGTATCTTAAGAAGAGAATCTTTTACGATCAAGGTGAAAGTCACAGTATTTCCACCGTTATTCTCAGAGTAAAACAAGAAAAGACCGGTGAAAATATCGATGTCTATGCTACCTATGTCTATGAAAAGGCTTCCAATAACAATGTCACCCATCCAATTCCAAAGTACATCTCCTACAAGTGTAATCAATTAAATTGGTCCATGGTCACCTTCTATGCCACCGGTTACAAGATTGAAAATCCAACTCTTTCTGAGGCTCCAAAGTTCTCTCGTATTGAATTCCGTCGTTTAGATAATCCAAATGTCGTCTACATTACCACCTTTGATTATTCTCACCCACAAAATACCAAAACCAACACCGTTCTTTACTCTGAAGTCACCAATAACTATGTTCAAGTCGAAACACCTTATGAAGTCGCCAATGATCCATTAAAGATCTTGACCAACATTCCTTCTCCATCCTTCTATGCCAACAATGAAGTTTTAACACATGACTTAAAGTCAAGAAAGGATTGGATTTCACATAACAAGGTCAAAACCATTTCCTACTTCAGTTCTAAGTACTCTACTTCACTTCGTCGTCAAGAATTATGGACTTACTGGCGTTCGAATAAAATTGAAGGAGTCTTCGCTCGTAACTTGGATGAACACATCTTAAGAGAAGAAAAGGTGCTCAAACAATACTGGGAATACCGTGACCAAGGAGATAAGGAAAAAGCCGTAGAATCCTTAACCAAGGTCAAGCACATTTTGGATGTCATCTTAGTCGTCACGGATCGTCCTACCACTCGTACAAATATGCATTTGAAGTATTCCGATTTAGAAATCTTAGGTACTGGTGGTGATGGTACTGAAGTTGGTCGTCAATCAGAAACCGAACAGGATCAAACCATTCTTTCCGTCATGAACTTGGATAGTGGTACATGGCCAACCGGTGGTGGTGGTGTCGGTAGTTGTCGTAGAGATCTTATCGATTATTTGGAACATATTCGTTGGCATGCCTTGGTCGAAATTGGTTCTGCCGAAGCTGTACAACGTGATTACCAAATTGAAAGAAATATTGCCTCCATTACCTATTTACCATTATGGGATGTCGATTTTGCCTCACCAGATGAAAATATTTACCGTAAATTGAACTATCGTGAACTTTGTCGTAAGAAGATGCATACCAAGGATGAAATTGTTACCAACATTTTCTCTCCAATTATCTATCAATTAATCTATGCCTGTATGGATGAAGACTTAACGAATGACAAGTTACAAGAATATGAAGAACTCTTCGTCGATCTTTACCTTTACTTCCAAAAATGTGATTGGACCATCTCTTGGAACCATGTCGTCACTCAACGTACCTGGATTTGTACCTGGTTAGAAGTTTCAGAACAAAAGTTAAGAGAAGGCAAGTTGAATGATGTTGAAATGCCAACCTTGAAGGAAATTGATATGCTCTTTTCCCTCATCAACCGTTTATTATTCCCATTATCTGCTACGTTAGATAAGGTACCGGTCGTTCATGCCTCTCACCACGGTATTCAAGCTATTCTCGGGGTAATTGCTAAGCAAATTAATCATTCCACTTTAGTCGTTTGGGATCACGGTATTTTATGGCGTGAACGTTTGTTTGGTTTATGTTCCTCTGATGATATGCCAAGATTCGTCCAAATTGGTTTTGTTGGATTAACTCGTTTAGTCAGTCGTTTAGTCTATGCCAATGCTGACTATATCACTCCATGTACTAGTATTCAAAATGTCACCTGGGAACAATGGCTCGGTGGTGGTAAGTATGGTGATGATGCCGAAAGACAACGTGTTGCCAGACATATCTACCCGGTAGTCAATGGTATGAACGTCGCTCGTTTCAATCCAAAACCAGAATTAGAAAACCAAAGTCCATTAGCTGTCATGCTTTCTCACATTTCTCCTGTCAAGGATATTCATAATGCTATCTATGCTGCTAATGTCATTGTTAATGATCTTCATATCACTAACTATGCTCTTCATATCTATGGTAGTAAGGAAAAGGATGCTGGTTATGCTGTAGAATCTCAAAATCTTATCAATGCCTTAAATCTTCAAAATAATGTCATTCTTCAAGGTCTCGGTAATCCTTCCAAGGTTCTTACTTCCGGTTGGGTCTTTGTTAACTCTTCCATTACCGAAGGTTTACCATTGGCTCTTGGTGAAGCTGGTTTATGTGGATTACCGGTCGTATGTACTGATGTCGGTGGTTCCCGTGAAGTTATTTCCAACTTAGAAACCGGTGATGTCTATGGTGCCATTGTTCCACCACAAAAGGCTCGACAATTAGCCCTCGGTCAATTAAGAGTATTGGCTATGACCGATGGATTAGAACAATTAATTGAACCAGAAGCGCCAATGGTCAAATTAGATGATTTATTAAGCCAGGGACCTCAAGCCGTCGAACAAAGAATGTGTGATCCAGCCATTAAAGAAAAAAGACAAAAACTTGGTTTATTGTTAAGACAAAGAACCATTGATACCTTCTCCATTGCTAAATACTGGCGTCAACATGAACAAGTTTTATGGTTAGGTTGGTTATATAAGAATACATAAACTAAATAAATAACCATAAGAACAATACCAAAAAAAAAAAAAAATATAAAAAAAAATATATATAATATATAAAAAAAAAAAAAAAAAAAAAAAAAAAAAAAAAAAAAAAAAAAAAATTATATATATATATATATATATTATATAGCAAAAAACAAAATATAAAAAAACAAAAACAAAACAAAAAAAAATTTAATTGAATTTTTAATAGAAGCATTAAAAAAAAAAAAAAATTTAACCGTATTTAAATTATTTATGGAAATATATTTAATCATGATAGATATTATAAAATATTAAAAAAAAAAAAAAATCATTCTATAAGATATACTATGCATCAAAGAAATTTTTTATCATTATTTTATTTTTTTTTTTTTATTGCTATTCAATTCATACAATATATAAATTTTCAATAATTCAATAATTATTAACCAAGTTAAATATATAAAAAAAAATTATATTAATATACCAAATCTATTAAAAAATAACTATAAAAAATACACGTATA
>Ga0138317_1000085_pt1 | contig 9552 bp, 1 predicted proteins | sample Cowrumcornstover_2_FD_99365 | JGI IMG/M metagenome (GOLD analysis project Ga0138317, IMG submission 99365) | Metatranscriptome of Cow rumen microbial communities from the University of Illinois at Urbana-Champaign, USA - Cow X-1 corn stover... | ecosystem: Host-associated > Mammals > Digestive... | reverse complement strand
AAGAAATTTATAAAACTGTTACAAAAAGAAAAATTTATAATAATAAAAATAATTTTAAGAAAAATTTATAGTATTAAAAATAATTTTAAGTAAAATTTTCAATAACAATAATAATTTTAAGTAAAATTTTCAATAACAATAATAATTTTTTAAGTAAAATTTTCAATAACAATAATAATTTTAAGTAAAATTTTCAATTACTAAGAAAAAAAATTTATAATAATATTAATAAGAACATCAATAGTAATAATACATCATGGGTAAAAAAGATAAAAAAACAAATATTAATAATTACAAATGGCAAATTTGTTATGAAAAGCCATTATTTGACGCTGATAAAATAGAAAATTTTGCAATATGGAATTCTGATTTAAATTATTTAAGTGAAGTTAGAAATCCTGTAGATTTATTAATTATTCAATATCAGGCTTTCACTAAAGTGGTTTCAAACGATTTTGTTTATAACTTTTCAGAAGATTTTACTCCAGTAGATTCTGTTACCCTAGATATCGATAATTATAGCGGAAGACCCTCAACAGATAATTATAATGCTAGACACTCTGTAGGTAATAATAAAAAGGATAGATTAATATTGCGTAACTCCAGTAGTGAGATCTTTCTTTCAAAGGTAGATTCTTCAAGATATATTTTAAATGGTTTAGATAAAGCAAATACCTCCAATAGTTCAAAACGTCAATTAGAAAAACATAGTGGTAAAATTCCATCTACACTACCCAATGGTAAAGTTTCACCTGCAATACCTAGTGGTAAAGTTTCACCAGCTCTACCTAGTGGTAAAGTTTCACCTGCTCTACCTAATGGTAAAGTTTCACCTGCTCTACCTAATGGTAAAGTCTCACCTGCTCTACCTAATGATAAAGTTTCACCTGCTCTCAACAATGGTAGAGCTTCACCTGCTCTCAACAATGGTAGGGCTTCACCTGCCCTTTCCCCTGCTTTCAGTAATAGTAATCTTTCTCCTGCCTTCAATAATATTAGTTTATGTGTTGATACTGAAGCACTTTATGGTTCAAAACGTATGGTAGTAGATGTTGATATTTCTGATTTCATTAGATCCTATTCTGGAAAAATTACTACCTTAACCATCGGTAAATATATTATTAAAAGAATTAGAAAGGTCATGGAAATGAGTTCAATTAATTGGATATGGGGTTTTTGTTTCAGTAATCTTCAAAATCTTATTGATAGATATGGTATTGAGGATTGTCAACAATTTCTTTTCTATTTTAGAAAAGCATTCCCCTTCCATGCTATCTTTACCGATATTAAAAAATTAGACGTTTTTGAAGAAATTCGTGATTTAATTCATGGTATAATTCTTTTTAATGTCGTCTTTCATCCTGATGGTAAACAGAAAAGTCGATGGGAATGGGAAAATATGAAATTTCAGGATTATATTGCCGTCTTAAGAAATGAAATTAGTATAAGAACCGATTTTGTCGTACTGGATGTCGAAGTATTACAACCAGAAAAGAATCAAAGTTTCCATCATTATCAAAGACGTCGCTATTTCCGTAAATGGATTATGGGTAATTATTTTAAGGGTTGGATCTCCTTTGATCCCGAATTTAAATCTTTAAAATGTATTGGTCCACCTGAATTTTATCTAGTAAATGACTTGGATATCTATGAAATGTGTACCTCTAGTGAGGTCCTTTCCTGTCGTAATTTAATTTTGGATATTTTACCCCAGTTGGATTGGAAGGATAAACCTTTAAATCGTACCATATGGCGAAATGTTTTACGGGAAACGAAATTACCAAAGGATATTACTAGTCGTATTCCATCCATTGCAGGTGTGACCCAAATTGAACTCTCCGATGTTTTGATCAGTCAACCCCCTAAACCAGAATCCCCCCTCATCGAAGAAGTGATTGATGAAACCATTTGTAACGACAACCAAAACCAAAATCAAAACCAAAACCAAATATCCTCCAGTAAGGAAAATGGAGTGGAAACCGTCGAAACGCAAGTCGTCACTTGTCAATGGAAAATACCCAATCGAACCCGTAGAGTCTTTAGTACCACGGTTATTGGTGAAACGTATGGTAATGAACGTCGTAAACAAGTAGAAATTAAATTAATTGATATTATGATTAATCTTTTAGAAAAGAATTTATTAAAACCTTTAAATTTACCTATATCCGTCGGTAGTCAAGACATTACCGATTCCGTATCCTCTGTCAATCGATCGATCGTTTCCCTCTCGGATGATGAATATGAACTTCAACCGGAAATGGAAGAAATTATCAATTTTATTAATGATATTATCAACTCTCCATCCTCCCTCGTGTTACGTATTCTTAATGAAGTCTTTGGCGGTTATAATAAAGCCGTGGAGTATTTCAAGAATTTACATGAAAATCTTTTAAATAACCAAATTTCTATCTACTCCTGTACCAACTCTTCCTTTATCCTAAAGGAAAATCCTGATGGACTACCCTATAAAAAAGTATGGGCTTTAATGGGTTTAGATGATAATGATAAATTATATATGTTCATTCCAGAAAATAATCCAAATATCGTTGAATTAGTCATCAACTGTTACTTCCGAAGATACTTTTACCATGATTCCGGTAAATGCCTACTTTTAGAAAGTTTAGTTGTGGCTCAACAAAACCCCGATCGTTTACCCATTTCTCATCGTGTCCTCTACGAAATTGAAAATAGTTCCTACTCGGGTCTCCTTTACTTTATTCGTAATACCCATTTAGTTCAAAACTCTATTGAAAATAAAATTTCGAATCCAGTAGAAAGAGAGCTACTCTCTGCCTATGCCAGCTATGTCAACGACTATTCTCATTATTTATTGGTGGAAAAGTTTGATTATTACGATAAGATTATGGATCAAGCCAAGACGGGATTTGCGCCTATTCACGAACCGGAAAAGGAAATGTATGATTTAGTGGCCTATTGTACGTTAGATCCCTTAGGTGATAAATTAATTAAGGAATTTAGTCGTCGTATTGAAGGCACCCTGGTCAAGAACCAATATCCCGTTGATTCCTCGGAAACGCTTGCCTTATCCTACTTGTTCATGCTGTTCTGGAAGAGTTGTCGTAGAGTCGCCTGGATCAATATGGAATCCTCCTTGATTCATATGAATCCTAGTTTCTTACCCGATTTTGATCAGGCCGCAGTGGGTATGGAAATGGTCACTACCCAATCCAACCTAAAGTTGATGTTTGATTTAAATAGTCATCAACTGGCAGAACATATGCATCCGTACCTTCGAAATAGTGTGAAGGAAAGTCGAGAAGTTAAAGAAACCATGGTCATAGAAAATTTGGATAAGGGTACTGACACCAAAAAGGTCCGACAGTTGGTCAATGCGTTACTTTTCGTATACCCGGTTATTGTTGATTTACTCTTTATCCGTTTCCTTGGTTCTGGGGTCTTTATTAACCGTTACATGGATAATACTACGAAAGATATCGTCAACTTTATTTTTATCATTATCTTCCCCGTATGTGGTGGTTTAATGAATTCCATCTCTAGAACCTGTACCTTTTACTACTTTTACAAATCGTTTTCATTAATGATCGCTGCCTTCCTAAAAAGATATTCGGCGAGTTTAATTGTTTTAACGACGGTAAGTGTTATCGTAGGAGTGGCCTCCCTCTTTAAAACAGGCTATGATATTGCGTATATGGTCCTTTTCATGTTGTACACCTTCTTTTTCGGCCATTACTTGATTCTTTTCTCCATTCTGGGTTCCACCAAAGATCTTAATGTATGGATTCTCAAGAATAAAAGTCCAAGAATCGCTTTATTGGGTTCCCTTATTCTTATCATCCCCAACTTGATCTGTTACTTTTTATTAAATGATACAAAATATTCAAAGATCATTATGGTCATCTACGTCTTTGGTTTCTTTATTTCCAACGTGATCATGCTTTTTGGCTATCGTAATTTAACGCGTAACTACTTGCATTTCCCTAATAAGATTAAGATCCCCACCAAGGAGGAGATCCTGGAATTCTATGCCACGGATAATCCAAAGCCCACCATATTTGTGGATGAGAGTCAAAATAGTTATCTTAAGCGTGTGGCGCTCTGGGAACGTTCAGCACGTATCTATTACATCAATCGGGTAAATAAGGCAAGAAAATCCGTTCCTAAGAAGAATTCAAAGAATAATGCCTTGATTCGGGAAAGAATTAAACAACAACCTTGGGAGGATGAACTCATGGGATGGTATATTCAACGATCAGGTTCTAACCCTCCTTTGAAATACAGTAATGAATGGGATACCATGTTGAAATGCGCTCTTGAAGAACTAAAGAAAAAGCTTCAAGTGGAAAAAATTAATCGTGGTGATCTATTATTCGATTTTGAACGAGTGGTTATTTACTTTGGTATTTTCTATTTCATCTTTATCTTTATCGATAAATGGTCTCTTTTAATTTTGGAGGGAAAACCTTATCTTTTCTTCCCCAAGGATTCCAAGACCAGTGACGCCATTCGATTTAATGAATGTATTAATGGTTCACTCTACGCCACCCTCTTCATGCTGATTTGTTCCGGTTTCTTGGAGTTAACCCTCTCCCATATATTGGCCAATAGAAATAATAAGAATAACAACTATCGTTTGGGTTGGTTTACCTCGAAGGAAATGATGAGTCAATACAAAAAGGATGATATCTACGTGTATAAGCATGAATTAATTAAATTCATCTTCATTTTGACCTTCATGCTCTGTGCCATAACCGGTATAGTGATATTTATTCATGGCTTTAATCGTAACATTTTAGAATCGTATGGTATTGTGGTCTTTGGGTTCATTGGTTTCCTGATTGGTCTCTATCATAAATTGTTCTTTTACTCCCGGGAGTGTGAAACCCGCCTGAATCAATTCTTAGTGGTCATCGTAGTGATTTGTATTGCCGTCTCTGCCATTCTTAAATACTATACCTCTACCTTCTTTTACTCCTTCTATTCTACCTGTGTGGGAGGTTGGCTTTTCTGTATTGTTACGGTTTTCATCTACTATGGTGGCTTCAATTCGGATGTTCACTACTCCGTCAACCTTTCACCTCATTTAGCCTCCTCTGGTCAACGGTTCATCGGTCAAAAGAACGATTTATTAGCACGGGAAAATTTAGAAGTTTTCCTTATGAAAGTTTCTACCAAAAATTTCATTACTCCCTCGGAAGCCCTTTTAAAGGATGTCTATGAAAAAATTTTGGATGCCAAGGATCGGTTTAGAGCCGCCTCCTCTCGTAATATTTTAAAAATTTGTTTCCCGGACGCTGATGAACTTCTTCAAAATATCTATGAATGCTTCTACAACGGTATCATTCGAGTTAAAATTGCTCCAGAGGAAACCTTTAATATTAGAGGTCAACGCTACTGTGCCGTTTCCTTTAGAAATACCACAAAGGAAATTTTAGAAGTCTATACCTTCCTCCCTCAGATCAACACCGATAGTACCTCGGACCGAATCGATCCCAAGATTATTGAATGGGTAGCCGCCGCCGTTATTCATGAATACGCTGAACAATACGCTGGTTATTCTCATGCCGAAGCCGCTATCCTAGAACTCTTATTAATGGATGGGGAAAAGTTGAATGAACTCCCTACCCGTTATCTCTACCAAGTTTGTGTTTCGGATAAGCGAGAATTAAAGAAGCTTATCTATGGCTATGTAGAATTAGAAAAGAAGAAAACGGCCCTGGATATTGATATTGATTGCGTATGGGAAAAGTTACAACGTAATACCAAGCTTTTCTTGATTCAACTCAATAGTATTTGGTATAAATACATTAACCGTATTTCCAAAAAGTATAATATTGAAAGCGTGAGTATCAACGGTAAAATTCCTAGTGATTTGGTTAAACTTTTACAGGAAAAGCATCACCAGGACTTGAAGATTGATCAAATTATTGCCCTTTCCGTCCTCTCCATCTACATCGGTAGACGGGTCAGTGATTCCTGTTTGAATGATAAGCTTCCTAAGGAGATGATGGTGCCAAAGCGAACGGTCCGAAGACAGGCCTCCAGGGAACTATTTAACCATAAATACAGTATTACCCGTTCGATTAGTCGTAAATTACCAAAGAAAGAAAGAGTCGGAGAGGAGAGTCGGGAGCATCGTTCCGGCGTCATGTCCATCTCCAATACTCGTAATAAATTTATTGAAGAGTTGGAAGAATTGGAATTCATTGTATATTTAGCCTTTACGGGGGATGCCCGTTTTGGTCGTGAATTCAGTACCACCAATCATTTCTACATCACACGTCTATTCCTGTCCACCATTTTCAAAATTTCGAGCAATATTCGATGGTACCTCACCAAAAAATTCTATCTAACGGAAAAGAATATCAAGAATTTGTTAATAAGAATGAAAAAGGGTAGCTTCCGTGATCATTATTACAATAAGGATCATCAAATCATTAGAATTGATTCCTACAATACCTCCTTGAGTAATATGGTCAGTTTAATGAAAAATAGTCGTGAGGGTTACCTTATTGCCACTCGTTATTTCCAAGATAAAGCCCCTACCGATTGGGAACCTACCGCTAAGGATAAGCCCTTCAGTATTGGTTTCTTTAATCGTAAGACCGGTCAGTTGATTAAGGAGCATGAATTGGATAGTAATAAAAATGTCATCTCCACCACCTACTACGAATACTCCAGTGATCAACAGATCTTCCCTAAAAAAATTTATAAGCTTCATGGAGAAATTAGCAGTGCGAACTATCGTGATTTCATTCAAATTAGTAACTCCCCGGAACTCTATGAAGAACAATTTCTTACCAGTAATGAATTGAACTTGATCACCATGTCCGTTCTTCACGTCAAGGATAAAAATGGCTTAAAAATGGATATTCAAGTCAACTATACCTATGATCATGCTAATACCACCCTATCCTTTGCTCAACACTTTTTCACCACCTACAAATGTATGAGTGAAATGTGGGTCATGGTCGTGTACTATGCCGAAAAGTGGAGAAATGATGACTTTGCCCGTAATATTCCTCCAAAATTAAAAAAGGTTCACTTCTGTCGTTTGAATGATCCCCTCACTGAATACGTCACCGAATATGATTACTCCCACCCTCAACACGTCAAGAGTAAAACGGTCATGCTTTCTAAGGATTCTAAGTTTAACCCGGTCTCGGTCCCTACTCCTCCAGAGGTGGCCGATGATCCCTACTTTTTGCTACAGAGACATCCACCTCAATCCTTCTACATTATCAACGAACTTTTAACCTATCGTCTAAAGGAATCCAAATCGTTCAGTCCTTTCTCCAAAATTTCCAAGAATTCTTACTATGCCGAACCGTTCAGTACCGCTCGTAGTCGTCAAGAACTTTGGAGTTTCTGGAGAGCCGGTAATGTGGCGGGGGTCTTTGCTCGAGATATTGATGAGGATATTCTTCGTAAAGAAAAAATCCTTAAGCCCTACTGGAAGCATCGTGATATGGGCTATCGAGAAAAGGCACGTGAAGATCTTCAAAAGGAAAAGCAGGCCTTGGATGTCATTTTGGTCGTGAATGATATTCCTACCATTCGTTCTAACCTTCATCTTCGTTTCAGTGATTTAGCCATTTTAGCCACGGGTGGAGATGCAACCGAAATTTCTTCCTCAAAGGATTTAGTTGTTCAAAATGCTAAAGCGACCGCCGCCAATCGTAGTATGTCCTACTTCTCCACCATTTCGCATTCCCGCTCCAAGGTGTTTAAGCCAAACGTCACCCTCCTTTCCATTAACCGTAATCATACCACGGTCACCATTAACGATGAGGAAAATAATAATATCAATGATGAAATTCTAGACGTCGTCAACCTAGATAGTGGTACCTGGCCCACCGGTGGTGGTGGTGTTGGTAGTTGTCGTAGAGATTTAATTGACTACTTGGATCATATTCGTTGGACCGCCATTGTAGAAATTGGTGGTGCCGAATTAGTACAACGTGACTATCAAATCGAAAGAAATATTACCTCTATTCGTTACCTTCCTCTCTGGGATAATGATTTCTCCTCTCCTAACGAAAATGTCTATCGTGACCATGACTATCTCTCCCTTCGTAGAAAAACGTTAGCCACTAGGGATAATGTTATTCAATCCATCTTTCTCCCATTGGTGGAGCTCTTAATTCAAGGTATGGTGGAAACTGAATTTACCGAGGATAACTTGGACCTTTACGAAAAATTATTTGTTGATATGTACCTCTACTTCCAAAAATGTGATTGGTCCATTTCCTGGAATCATAAGAAGACCCAAAATCTTTGGTTGAAGACCTGGTTGGAACACTGTGAAAAGGAGTTAAGTCAGGGAAATACCCTAAGTGTTGAAATGCCTACCGTCTCGGAAATTGATATGCTCTTCTCCCTCACCACTCGTTTACTCCTACCCATTACGGCCGAAATTCCTAACATTTCGGTTTTCCATGCCTCTCACCATGGAGTTCAAGCCATCATTGGTGTGGTGGCAAAAGCCTTGTATCACTCTCGATTAATTATTTGGGATCATGGTATTCTCTGGCGTGAACGTTTGTTTGGTCTGTACTATAGTGATGCCATGCCTCGATTCCTCCAAAATGGTTTTGTTGGATTGACTCGACTCATTACCTGGTTAGTCTTTAGTAAAGCGGACTATATCACCCCTTGTACCAGTATTCAAAATGTGGCCTGGGAAGAATGGTTGGGTGGTAAAAAGTATAGGAATCAAAGGAAGATGATTGAAACGCGTGAAAAGATCTACCCTATTGTCAATGGTATGAATGTAGCCAAATTCAATCCTCAACCCGAACGGGAGAACCCTACCCCCTTAGCCATCATGCTTTCCCATATCAGTTCCGTGAAAGATATTCATAATGCCATTTATGCCGCCAATATTATTGTTAATAAGATGAATATTCGTGGCTACAACCTTCATATCTATGGTTCTTTACAAAAGGATCCAAACTACACCGCTGAAACCATTAATCTTATCTCCTCCTTGAACCTCACGGAGCATGTCATCCTGAAAGGATTGGGTAATCCATCCAGTGTTCTTCCTACCGGTTGGGTCTTTGTCAACTCCTCCATTACAGAAGGTTTACCATTGGCCATTGGAGAGGCCGGTCTCTGTGGATTACCAGTGGTCTGTACGGATGTTGGAGGTTCACGGGAAGTCGTCTCTGATCTTAAGAAGAATATTGTGTATGGTAATATTGTTCCACCACAAAAGCCTAATCAACTCGCCCTTGCCCAACTACGCGTACTTTGTATGACCGATGGACTTCAACAAGTAGTGAATAAGGGTTCAAAGGATTCTGTATCGCTTGCCAAACTATTGAAGAAGGGACCAGCGGCGGTAGAAGCCCGTATGAATGATCCCGTGGTGAAACAAAAACGTCATGAACTAGGTCTTATGTTGCGTAAGCGTACCATTGAACAATTCTCCATCACCAGATATTGGAGACAGCATGAACAACTATTATGGTTAGGCTATCTATCCAATAAGCGAGAAAAAAACATGAACTACGACTATAGGATCTAAAAGGAATAAAAAAAAAGGATTTCTAAAGTTTTGAAAGGAAC
>Ga0138317_1000080_pt1 | contig 9685 bp, 2 predicted proteins | sample Cowrumcornstover_2_FD_99365 | JGI IMG/M metagenome (GOLD analysis project Ga0138317, IMG submission 99365) | Metatranscriptome of Cow rumen microbial communities from the University of Illinois at Urbana-Champaign, USA - Cow X-1 corn stover... | ecosystem: Host-associated > Mammals > Digestive... | reverse complement strand
GTTTTGAATCTTCTATTTTTGAAATAACTCTTTTTTTTTATTACTTCTTTATAGAATTTTAAATAAATAAAAAAGGATTGTATATTTTTAAGAGTCCTTTATAATAAAACAAAATAGAATAAGAAGTAAAAAAATAAAATAAAAATAAAAATAAAATAATATTAAAATAAAAATAATATAAAAAAAATCAAAAATTAAAAAATAGTACAAAATATATTTTTTTTCTTTTAAAAAAAAAAGTGTAAAGTAGAATTCAAAAATAGAAGATTCAAAACAAAAATATATATTCTGAAATATATATATACAAGATAAATATAAATTTACATAGAAGTATTTAATTGTATATATATATATAAATAAAAAAATAAAAATAAGTATTTAAAACAAAAAGAATAATATTACAAAAAAGATATATTTATAAAAAATGAAATTCAATAAGACTATAAGTATTTTATTATTAACAGCACAATCATTATTATCTAATGCAGAAAGTGTTACCTTTAAGGTATTAGCTGTAAATGGGACTCCAATTCTTAATATTGGAGGTAAACAATATCAAATGGAATTAGATCCAGATAGAGAACCACTTTATAAAGTTAAAGTAGATGTAGATTCTTTCCCAGTAAAGTATAATTATATTTTGGATAATGGAAATGGTAATGCAGAAGCTGAACAATTTGAACGTGTACGTAATGAAGGTGAAAAAGCTCTTAATGAATTCTTTAATAGAAGTATTACAGTAAAAGAACATCCACTTTTACCAAAAGCATTTGAAAGTTTTGAATATTATGTTCCATCAAAATTATATGATGATACTCATGTTTCCACAATTTTAATTGAATGTGATCCAACAATATTACAACAAATGTATTCTGATACTGAAAACAAAGAAATTAAAGCAGAAGCAAAAGTTACATACGCTTCTCCATATGGTGTAAGAAAATTCAATCAAGCAGTATTATCACTTAGTGGACAATCTACTAGAAGTGTCCCAAAACTTAGTTATACTCTTAAGAATCTAAAAGATGAAAATAATAAGGAACTCTTTGACCGTTCTACAGTAAAATTACGTGCTGAACATATGGATCCTTCATATTTAAGAGATAAACTTTATGGTGATGTTTTAAATTCTCTTGGTGTTCCAGCTGCTCAAAATAAATTAACTCGTGTATTCATTAATAAAGAACCAATTGGTTTATTCGATATTTCTGATGATATTCCAAGTGGTCGTTACTTAAGAGAAACCTTTAATAAAGGTGAAAAGTATCCAGCTGATGTTATTAACCCAATTTTCAAGGCTGATTACTGTCCAAGTTGTCCAATAGGTATTACCTATGGTGATTTAGGTTATTACGGTGATGATGTAACTAATCCAATGTATGCTATTTATACCTATAAAGGAGATGATGAAACCACTGAAAATAATGTTCATGTTCAACAAGAACTTATTCCATTACTTAAAGAAATTAATGATTATGGAAATGGTACTGCATCTGAAATGTCATTAGATATTGATTCTTTCTTAAAATATATGGCTATGGAATTTGTTTCTGGAGGTATAGATAATTATTGGGTTAAACCAGGTAATTACTATGTCTTTAAGGATCTTACTAAGAATAAGTGGTACTTCCATGATGCTGATTTCCACTTTAGTTTTGGTGTTGGTGGTGAACCAGATGCTTTATTAAATACTTCATTAGCTCAATATCCACCAATTTTTGATGAAGGTGTAACAAAGGCTAGAGGACCACTCGATGCAATTCGTAGTCATCCAGAAAATGAAGAAAAATTCAAAAAAATTATGGAACGTCTTTTATCTACAGCTTTACATCCAGAAGTTTTCAATGCACGTCTTGAATCTTTAGCTGCCCTTATTAGAGAAGATGCTCAATGGGATATGACTCTTCCAAGAGTTAATGGAGCAGCAACTATTGATGCCGATATCAAATTCACTCCTGAAGATTTCGAAACTCATGTTACTAGTGACCAACCTGTTGGTATTGATATGTACCCAATTAAATATTTCCTTAACAATAGAATTAGTAGTTTAACTACTGAATTAGGTATCCAAGTACCAGCAGCTCACGTTGAAGATATTGGTGTAGTTGAAAACCCATCTCAAGCTAAAAATGATTCAAATAGTTCATCTGCAGTTGAAACTATTTCATACAGTGTATTATCATCATTTATTGTTCTTTTCATTACTTTAATATTATATTAAATTAAAAAAATTTTATTATTTTTATAATATAATATGAAATTAAATTATAAAAAAACAAAAATAGAGGATTTCTAAAATAAAAAAAAAAAGGAAAATTTGAAATTTTTTTTTTTTTAAAAAAAAAAAAAAACTATTTGAAAGCAGTTTTTTTTTACTTTATTTATTGTTCTTTAGTTTGAACAGAGGCAGAGGCTTCCTCTTCATCTTCAACATCACAAAGGACAACCTTTTCCAAAGAATATTCTACACCACAACCATTTGGATCAATATAGATGGAAGAACTTCTCACTTTCACTGGAACCTTTTTATTCAACATCTTTCTCATCTTTTTGAAACCCTTACCCAACGATTTCAATTTCATAGCACTTACCATTTCATTCTTTCCTTTAATGATGGGTCTTGTCAACGAATTAAAATGACGATCGATGGAGGAAGAAATTTGTTGAATTTCATCCTTAGGGAAATTACGTCCATTCTTACCTCCCTCAGTATCCTTGGCTTCAGGTTCGGGTTCGGGTTCAGAATCGGATTCGGGTTTCTCAATGGGTGGGTGATTCACAACGAAATCATAAAGAGTGGTAGGTTGACGATCAATAGAGGAATAAAAAACTGGTTGATCCATAGAAGAAATAGGATTCGTACCCACAAGACGTGTAAAGCTATTTATTTGATTAAATTTAACAGATGGATCAGCACGTTGATCTACATCACCAGGTAAACTGGTCATTAAAAGTCGATCTAAAATCGAATTAACTTCATTAAACATACTCATACGTTCACGAGCCATTTCCTTAATTCGATTTGGTCGAGGATTCGTTGGACTAGGATTAGTACTTGTTGGACTAACTGGATAGGTACTCGTTGGACTGACTGGATAAACACTGGTCGTACCAGAAGTTGGACTGGAGTTTGTACTACTACGTACAGAACGGGCATCTATAGGTACATTTAATTTATTGGAAGGAATGATGATTGGTTTGACGCCAGTATTGACAGATTTTATCTTAATACTGGAAGGTTTAGGTGAGGTGGAGGAGGATGGTAATGGTAAAGGTTTAGAACCACTATCAGACAATTTTTTGCTTTTAGTGGATGGGGAAGGTAAGGGTTTGGCAGAGAGATCAGAAATTCTTGATTTACCGGTGATATTAGTTAGGGTTGGGGATGGTAATGGTTTACTTGATTTATTGATCGTGGTATGAGATGAAGTTGGCGATGGTAATGGTTTATTTGTTTTAGTGGTGGGAGTAAGGGATGGAGATGAAGATGGGGATAGGGATGGTTTAAGAACAGTACCAGGAGTACCCGCGGTATCAGTTGTGCCTGCGGTAACGGTAGTACCGGCAATACCAGAAGTACCGGCTGTACCGGCTGTACCGGCATTACCAATATTATCAGTATCACCTGTATTAGCTGCATTATCTTTAGTATTAAAAGAAATTTTCATATTGGAATGGGCTTTATGGGAAGGATCATGTTCAAGAATACTGGGTTTTTTAGCATGACCACGAACGTATTTCATATCACTACTAACCACTGGAGCATGATTTAAAGCATCCACTTCATCCAAATACTCTTCTTCCTCAGCACCATCCATTTCTACAACGTTATCCTCTTCATCAAGTTCGTCTTCGCCATCATCACCCACAATACAAACATCAGAAATGACGGTCATATTACTTTCATCTTCTTCCTCCTCAAGGAAACTGAGGTATCCATTAGAAGTCGTAAATGATTGATGCTTATTATCAATGGTAAAGTTCTTATTACCAATACTAAAGATATCACTCTTTTTAAAGTTATTGATTTTACTAGCACGATTCAAGGTACTGAAGGCCTTTGGCATGGAATTATCCATAGACATTGATTCTTCACTACTACTAGAGAGGATAACTTCTGAAACATCAACATCATCATCTTCATTAGTTCCACCATGGGCATTAGCCTTCTTGTTTTTAAGGAAAAGACGTTGATTCTCCAAAGTTTCTTTATTTACATAATTGAAAATAGTAGAGGAGAGTTGAGTAGAGCATATCGAGTAAGTGGCGGTTCTACTATCAAAATTAGGAATATAGGGTTTCATAATGGAAGTGGAGGAAACATCATAACTTTCCACTTCACTATTCTCAGCACTGTCCAATACTTTACTTTGGTATTCATTTGTAGGAGACGATGTCATATTAGTAAGTCCGGTAAGATACATCTTATTCTTAGATTGATCCTTTGGACTATTCATATCCATACTGACAATGGAATCAAAGTCACTCACACAAATATGGGTAGTGAGACTTTGACGACGACGAAGACTTTGGTTAACAGATAAATTAATACAAGAGACACGGTTAACACTACGATTAATATGATTATCTGGAATGGAAGCAACAGAAGCAAAGGAAATGTTTCTGTTATGACTAAGACTTCTACTTTGAGAATAATATGAAGAATAATATGAGGAATAACGTGAGGAATAACGAGAATAACGAGAAGAATAATCATTATCCGAAAGTGAAAAAAGTTTACATTCCTTAAGATCACTATTGAAAAATATACTGCTCATAGAGGAGAATACCGTACTGGGTGTATTAAATAAACTAGGTTCCTTAGTTGAATAACGGGTTTGTGTTCTTCTAATGATAGCCCTAAGATTTTCATTTCTATCACTCTTCATATGATCAGGAATACAAGAATAACTGACACTTCGATTAATATTACTATCTTTATTATTAACCTTTGGAAGGGTAAGACTACGTTGATCCATGGTAATAGAAGTGGAGTTACTATGAGTAAGAGAAGAATTACTATTATTCAACATTTCATTTTCTCTAATTCTTTCTAAACTAAAATTACGTTCCCTCATAGATGGAGATATGCTAGGAGAAATAGCTGAAATAGCTGGGGAAATGGGTGAAATGGCTGGGGAAATAGGTGAAAAAGCTGGGGAAACAGAATTCATCGGACCCAATAGACCACTACTTTTCTTGCCTTCCAATTCTTTTCCTTTACCTTTTTTAATTTGACGATTCTTTTCTTCAACTTCGGATAAAACTTTAAGAAGAGAAACTGTCAAATTTTTACCACCATTGTATGAATCAAGATTTATAGCGGGAACATTATTTGTTGAATTTTTACTATCGGTTGAATTACTCTTAATAATTGAGATAACTGGATTAGTATTTGTTAAATTCTCATTTTCTTCCTCTTCTGGAGTTTTTGGTAGTGGTATGAATGGTGGGGGGCAAATTCTTGTTAAATCTTTCTTCTTATGGACAGGTCGTCCAGTATTCGATTTGTTAGAAACGAGAGGACTTTTAGCTTTAGCTGGCATATTTCTATTCAAAGAACCATTTGAAGAAGTGGCAGTTTTGATTGCCATGTTTCTATTTAATGAACCACTTGAGGAAGCATCACTTTTAGCAGCTAAATTTCTATTTAATGAACCACTTGAGGAAGCATCACTTTTAGCAGCTAAATTTCTATTTAATGAACCATTTGAGGAAGCATCACTTTTAGCAGCTAAATTTCTATTTAATGAACCACTTGAGGAAGCATTACTTTTAGCAGCTAAATTTCTATTTAATGAACCATTTGAGGAAGCATTACTTTTAGCAGCTAAATTTCTATTCAATGAACCACTTGAGGATGCATAACTTTTGTCTGCCAAATTTCTTTCCAAAGAACCACATGAGGAAACATTACTTTTGTCTGCCAAATTTCTATCCAAAGAATCAGTTGATGAAGTGATGGTTTTATTTTGGGATTTATTGATAGTTTTATTAGTAGTTGAAGTAGTAGCTTTAGATGAAGTATTAGTAGTTTTAGTGGTACCAGTGGTTTTACCAGTAGTTCTAGCGGTAGCAGTACTAGTAACTTTATTGGTACCTGTGGTTTTACCAGTCGTTCTAGCAGCAGCAGTACTAGTAATTTTATTGGTACTAGTGGCTTTACTGGTAGTATTACTAGTAATTTTATTAATACCTGTAGATTTACCGGTAGATAAATTACTGGCGGTGGAACTAGCAACTTTATTAGTTCCAGTGGATTTACTGGAAATAGTACTAGTAGATTTACCAGCAGTAGTAGTCTTACTAGTAACTTTATTGACACTAGAAGCTTTACCAGTAGTAGTACTATTAACTTTATTGATACTAGAGGATTTACTAACTGTAGAACTAACAGATTTTGCGGTAGCTGTACTAGTAGCTTTATTTGATCTTGAAGATGATTTAACCTTTGAATCATTTGGATCTAATTTTGAATGATGTGAAGGTTCATTAAGTCCCGAGGAAGCGGAATGATAGGATTCTATTGAATTTAGGGTGTCTTTACTACGAGTCTTACTATTATTAGACTCTGGGTGAAGATAAGGTGAAGTAGGGGCATTATGTACAGAACTAGTGATTGTTACTCCACTAATTCTATCCTTTGGTGCAATGGATGGAGACTTTGGTGCAAGATAAGGAGAGACTCCACCTTTTTTAATTGGTCGGGTTCTTGAAGAAACCGAACTAAAACGAGCCGGTATTTCATCCTCTTTTTCTAAAAAGCGAGAATGAGAAGAATAGGAAGCTTTTGAGGTATGGGAGGGTACTTTAATTCTTTGTTTTCCATCGGCTTTAGACTTTTCATCGTTTTTACGACTAGAGGATGTCATGGTAGATGCAAGGGATATACGTTTCTTTTGAGTAGAAGCGGCTTGAGAAAGAGGTGAGTCATGACTTTTTCCTTTTTCTAACTTTTGAGTAGAAAGGGCTGGACTATCATGACTTTTATCTTTTTCAGTCTTACTTCCTATAGCTGTTGCTGAATTTGAGCGTTCACGACACTTTTCTCTTTCAACCTTACGACCAAATGTCGCTGTAGAAATGGGACGCTCACGACGTTTCTCTTTGTCAAGTCTTGATAAACTAAATGTTGCTGATGAATAAGTAGACTCACGATTCTTTTCTTTTCCAACCCTTGAAAGACTAGAGATAGTAGACTTACGACTCTTTTCCATATCTAAATTACGGACAGGAATCTCTGGAGAAGTGGGTCGCTTACGTCTTATTTCTTGATCTAATCTACGAACTGGAATCTCAGGCTCAGGCTCTGGCGACGCCACACGACTTCTTTCTTTTTCTTTACTACGGGTATGAATTACTCGTGAAGACGGTTCTGGGCTTCTACTGACAGGGGTCGTTGGGGAAAGAGAAGGTTCACGACTTCTTACTCTCCTATGGCTAGATAAAACAGGAGAGGAAGGTGGAGATGTAACTACAGATTTTACATCATTTGAAGTATTTACAATTAAATTATTAATATAATCTTCTAAATAGGCAAATTTATTCTTACTATCACTTTTTAAATTACTAAAGTCTGGATCTTCAGACAAAATACTTTTTGGTTTATCCTCCTCCTTCTCCGAGTATTCATCAAAACTTGAATTAAAACTGTCAAAATTTAATTCATCTTTAATTTCGGTTAAAATCATTTGACCACGGTAACCTTCTTTTGCATCCGGTTTAAGATGAACTTTCTTGGTTTCATGATGTTTAGGTGAGGTGACCTCTTTTCTATTTTTAACATTATTATTAATAGTATTAACATTATCATTAGGTTCAAAAGTATTACCATGTGCATTTGCTTCAAAAGTATTACCATCTGCATTAGCCTCAAAAGTATTATCATTACTTTTAATCATATTTACAGTATTAGTGTTGCTATTAGCCATATTTACAGTATTGGCATTACTATTAGCCATATCCGTATCCTTTACATTGTTATTAGCTTTATCACTAGCATTACCATTATTATTATTCACATCAATAGCATTACCATTATTATCATTATCATTACCATTATTACCATCATTAACATCCTCATCAGGTATACCGACGGAGGATCTAGGACCAATACCGAATGTGTTTATAGATAAACGATTAGGCTGGGTTATATTAATTCCATCTTCCTTGGATTTTATACTGGAGTAACTTTTTGACAAAACAATACTTAATAAACTTTCTGAAAATAAATTTTTATACATATTTGAATTTGCTTTTGGGGTTAATTTGTTCTCACTATCATCGGTTACATTTTCATTCACTATGTCATTTTTTGATTGTAATTCACTCATTTCACCCTCTTTTCCAAATTTTTCATTGAATTTATCTATAATGGTTGAAATTGAAAAGGAACCAGATTCTACAAAACTATTTGTATTACTTTCGATTTTTTCTTTATCTGAATTATTAATAAATTTATTAAAATCAGTTTTTAAAAGTTCATCCAGTGTTGAATTTTCTATCAATGAGGAACCTTTAAGTTGACTTTGTTTTCTAGCCATTTGATAATCTTCCAATTCTTTAAATGTGGATAATAATTTTACTTTTTCTGTCTCTGTTAAATTAATTTCTTTTGCAATTTCTTCGGTTTCCCTTTTATAATCACCAGAGTGAATTTCATTTTCAGCAAAACTAATATCTTCCTTAAGATGGTCATAAAAATCTATTAATTCAAAGTTTTCAAAGTGATCATAATTTTTATCATTATTGACAACAGGATAATTCTCTTGAACATCATTATTTCCATAATCCATTTTTGGGATATTTGAGGATGACGGTGAAGAAATTAATACACGTGTAGACGATGCTGTTGCTGGTGAGATGGAAGAATGGAGTTGTTTTTGGTATACAGGAGAAAAGGGAATTGATTGAGTTTTTGAAGAACCCGAAGAGAATACACTATTCACATTGGATATATTATCATTATTTAATGTTGAAGAACCACCTGAAACTAATGATATTACTTGATTGTTATTTGTAATATTTAATGGTGGTATGGTATTTATATTAGTCTTTGTAGATGAGGTAGAGTATGTTCTCTCCTTTAAATTACTATCATTTTGAAAATTATTTCTATTATTCTTTTTTTCTTTGGGTATATCATTAAAATTTGGTTTAAATAAAAGTGATGTTTTTAAATTATTATTAACACTATCTGAATATATATTATTTCTGTCCATGGTTATTTAAAATTTTAATAATAATATTCATTGAGTTGGGTTGTTTTTTAATAAACAAAAATATATTCCATATTTATTTTTAATTTTTGTTTTTGTTTCTTTTTTTTTTTTTTTTTTTATTTTTTTTTTTTTTTTTTTTTTTTTTTTTTTTTTTTTTTTTTTTTTTTTTGACCTTTCTAATTGTTATTTATCTTGATTTACTTTTATTTTGATTGACTTGTTTATATTTCCTTGCTTTATTTTATTTATTTTGATTTTTGTTTTATTTCTAATTTGATTTTATTTTAATTTCTAGTTTATTGTATTTATTTTGTTTTGTTTTATTTTATTTTTCAATCTAATTTATTAATTATATTGGTATTATTATCTGTATTATAATAAATTTATTAAATGAATTTTATTTTCGTTGTTTTATTATAATAAAATAATAATATAAATTTTTGTAATTTTGTTATTGATTTAAT
>Ga0138317_1000078_pt1 | contig 9788 bp, 2 predicted proteins | sample Cowrumcornstover_2_FD_99365 | JGI IMG/M metagenome (GOLD analysis project Ga0138317, IMG submission 99365) | Metatranscriptome of Cow rumen microbial communities from the University of Illinois at Urbana-Champaign, USA - Cow X-1 corn stover... | ecosystem: Host-associated > Mammals > Digestive... | reverse complement strand
CCAAAATTGTCTATATTATCATTTTATTATTATGTATATATTTAACTAAAATCATTAGTTTAAGTAAAAATTTATAACAAATCTTTTACACCATCACTTATAGACTCATCTGGATCTAGTAAAGTTTTTTTCTTCGAAATTTTATTTTTACTTGTTTCTAAAGAACTATTATTGGAAGTAACATTCATTATATCTTTATCATTTTTAAAATTATTTTCTGATTTATATGAATTATTATCCTGTAAACTGCTGCTATCCTTCTTTATATTTAAATAATTATTTGCATTTTGATCTTCTAAATCTTTAAAATATTGTTTTTGGAAATCAATTATTTTATTATAAGTTTTTATTTCTCTAGATTCTGTTGATGCTGTTTCTGTATCGACTATTTTTTCCATCAATTGATTTATTTGTTTTATCCTCTTCAAAAATATTAAATATTTTTTCTATACATTTTGCCTTTGTAAAATATTCATCTAACATTTCGTAAAATTCATTTTCATTTTTCAGATTTTGTCCTGTTCCAAATTGTAGATTAGGACAATCTTTTCTAAAATCATAATGTCTCATTTCTTCAAGATTTTTTTCTATAGATTCATTTATTTTTGAATCATCAATTTTATAAAATTCAAATATTTGAATGTCATGTCCAATTTCAATTTGCTTTGGTATTGTTGTTGTTTTTCTATAAGTTTTCTTTTTTTCTAATTGATAAAATGATATTTTTTTTCTTTTTTTTTCATAACTATTAGGATTCAAAAAAATATATCCAGACTTTTTTGGTTGAATAGGAATAAAATTATCATATTTATCATAAACTTGACAAACTTTATCTAGGTTATTACCTTCTGGATAAGAATAAGAAACCATTAAAACATCGATTTTTTCATTTGAAAATAAAATATCCGTTGATTCTTTAATAAATAAGTTGGAAAATTTATAATTAATATCATAAATTCTTGAGTAAACGCCGGAAAAATCAGTAAATTCTTCAACAAATAAATCTTTGTATTTTTTCTCAATGTTTTCAAATAAAATAACAGGAGTTGTTATTTCTTTTGCATTATTAAATTCTCTGGATATTATATCATTTTTGTTACCTAAAAATGATTTGATATCATCCTGATTTTTTTTAAAAGATTGAAGTATATTATTGGCCTCTGTTTTAAAATTTTCAATGCTTTGTTTTTTATCTTTCATAATTGTTTCACTTATATCTATTTCTTTCTTTTTTTCTAATAGTTTTTCGTATAAAATATTATTTTTATTTGAATTATTTTTTGCCTCTGTTATTTTTTTTTCATTCTCTTTTAGTTCTTTTTTTAATTTGTTAACTTCATTCTCTTTTAAATTCTTTTGACTTTCAATTTGTTTTATTTTCAATTTTTTATCATTTATTTTTAAAATATATTCATTATAATCTTTTAATTTTATTTCTAAATCTTTTATTGATTCTTCTATGGCTGCAAGGTCTATTCCTTCAGTAGTTAAATCTGTTATATCGTCATCATTTTCTAGATTTTGTTCAAGTTCTTTTTTTTCCTCGATTAATTTATCCATTTTTTCATTATATTCTATATGAATATCTTTTTGTTTTTTTTTATTATCTTCATTTTCTTGCTCTTCTCCTTCATTTTGATTATATTCTTGAGCTTCTATAAAACTAACTATTTTTTTGTCTAATTCTTCAATTTGAGTTTCTAATAATTTTATTTTTTCCTTTTTTTCAGTTATTTCCTTCTCTTTTTCTTCCTCTTTTTTTATCTTTTCATCTTTTTTTTCTTTTAATTCTTTGATTTTATATTCTAATTCATTTTTTTCCTCATCTGAATTAGGGTTTTCTTTTATTATTTCCTCAATATTTTTATTTATTTCATCAATTTCATTTAATTTAATTTTTATTTCTTCATTTATTTCATCTATTTTTTCATTAATTAATTTATTTTCTTTATCCAACTTTTCAGATTCATCCAAATATTTTTTCGACCTTTCCAAATATTTTTTAGCCTCTAAATCTATGTAATAATTATTATATAATGTCTGAATATCAAGAATATTTTTTAAAAATTCTCTTAAAGCTTTTTCTTTATTAGTCATAAAATCATTTAATTCTTCATCTTCTGGAAATTCATATAGACTAAATATATTAACAATCTCTTCAATGATTTTAATGAATTTATCTAATTCACTTAAACCTGAGTATGCAAAATTTTTTGTGAATTTTAATTTTAAATCTTTATATTTATTATAATATTTAATTTTAATCAATTTTTCTGTTATATTTTCTAAATCTGTAATTATTGACATTATTTTATTATTATTCTCCTTTTCTAATAATTCATTCATTTTCTTTACTTCTTCTAATATTTGCTCGTTATTCTTTATTAAATCTTCGATAGAAGAATTCTTATTCATAAAAATATTATTTTTTCTAATTATATTATTGAATTTTATTAATATAGAACTATTTAATTTTTCTTGAAGCTCATTGAAAGAATCTTGATATTCTTTTATTAATTTATTCATTTTTATAGTTTTTTCTTCAATTTGTTTGTCTCTTTCTTTTTCTCTTTCTTGAATAAATTGATTTTCTGTAAATTGCTTTACATTAGTGCATTCATTCTGTATATCATTTTTTAATGTAGAAAAATTTGTTATTAATGAATCATAAAATGGTTTTAATTCTCTAACATATAGTTCACTTTCTATTATTTCATTATATTTTTCTGTTACATCATTTTCTATTTCCAATTTTAATTGAGAATCTGGATTTTTGAAAAAATCTATTAATTTATCATTATTTGAAAAATCACTATCTAAAAAGTCATTTATTGAATTATCGAATACATGCTTTATTAAATATAATAACACTTTTTTAATAAGAGAAATTGATTCTTCCTTGAATTCTTGCTTTACATTTGATGAATATCCAATTATTTTTTTAACATATTTATAAATTGACAAAATATCTCTATCCTCATAATCTGGATCAATATTATCTAGTAAAATATTTATCCATTTTGTTCCGAATTTTTCTTTTCTATTCATTTTTTCTTTTATGATCTTTTTAACTGTATTTGAAGCATATTCTATAAATATATCATTAAATTGATCTAAATATATACAATTTATAGAACTTAAAACTCTTAAGCCAAATATCCAAAAATAAAATGAATGATAAAATTCACTTTTTTCATCATACAATTTTTTGCTCTTATAAGCTACATTAAAATTATTTTTTAATTGCTGATATGTTAGCATATTCTTGTTGAAAAAATAAAATAAAGTTGGATAGTTATTAATAAAATCTTCTTCTAATTTTTTATCGAAAAAATCAACATCATCAAATTCTAGATTATATGATGGAAATTTATCGTTCATTAATTTAGCTAAATCAATAATAGTTAATATTATTTCTGATGCCTTTATTTTATTTTCTTGAGTAAATATTTCATTTGATTTATCTCTTAGTACTTGCTTTAATTCCTCAATTTTTTTGTTACAGATATCTTTAACATTTTTTAGTGATTCTATTAATGATTCATGAGTATTTATATTTTCTTCTTTTCCTTCGATATTTAAATAATTTAAATAAATTTTTCTAGCAATATCATCAACAATCTCTACTACATTTTGATTATTATCAGATGCCAATAATTTATCAACCATTGGATTTAATGAAGCTATTACTTGCTTACATCCAAATTCTTCAAGTAACGGCCCTAATTTATATCCTCTATTTCCTTGATAATCATTTTTTGTTACATTTATGAATAAAAATAATAAGTCTGATTTTTGAAATTTAGGAACATATAATAAAAATTTATCTTCTAAAGATTTAATATTGTCATCGACCTTCGAAATAAAATAAGAGTCATTAATTTCTTCTCTCATTTTAAAATTATTTATATAATCGCCAATATCCCATAAAAACCCTGTTTTTTCGGATTTATATAGTTTATAAATAAAATAAGCATTTAAAGTTCCATAAATAATTTGCTGATTTTTTTTATCAATATTTGAAATATTTCCATCATTCATATTCATAAGTAAATTTATAATTGGTAAAATATCATTGTTTTCGTTCAATTTCATCACACTCTTAAGTAAATTATTTTTAATATCTGAATCTATAAATTTTATTTCTTTCATAATTTTCGAATACCACAGTAAAAGTTCTAACCTAATAACATTATCAGTTTCATTAGGAACTGGATGTTTTACGAGACAATCAGGCCAATCAATAAGATTTTCCTCTTTTGTTATTTCTTTTTGTTTTGATAATTCAATAAAATGATTTACTTTTTCTGTTATATCATTTACAACTTCTTCTGTTAATAAATTAGTATTATCACTATATTGGCTTATATATGCTAATAATTGATTTTTGACTATTAAAATTTTATTATCTTTAGTCCCTATACTATTTAATTTAGTTTTATTTTCTTGTAATTTTTCTTTAATTTTCCTTTCTTTTTCATCTTTAACATCAATTAAAATTAATTTATCTATTTCTTTTTGCGCTTCACTAAAACAATTCTGGAAATCAGCTTTTATACTTTCATTAAATTGTATTTCCTGGTTGAATATAAAGTCAGCAATATTTTTTTCTTTTTTAATTGAATCATTATATAAATTGGCTTTAGAAGGTTCTGGCTTAAAACTCTTTGTACTAATTTGCCACAAAATACTATTAGGTCTACAAAATTCTTTCATAGATTCACATAAATTTAGGATAGGTTCTATATACATCGGTTCTATTATTTGATTTAAAATATTGGCCAAGTTAATTAAATGTTTTTCAATTGTATTGCAAAATGTTTTTATATATTTTAAAAAGTAATCATTAAAATTTAATACACATCCCCAGCATTTTCCGAATAAAGAGGTTTTATCACTACTATTGAAAAATCTTGAAATATAAAATGGTACTTGATTTTTATCCAATTTTGGAGAAGAATTTGATTTATTATTCATTATTTCTGAAAATATTTTTTTAGTTTCTAATTCACTAATGGTATCTTCTTTTTTTTTCTGTATTATATTTAATATGGCTAAATACATATAATAACTAAATAAAATATAATCTTTTTTTGGATCTTTAATTAATTGATTGACTATTCTAAATAATATAGTTGGCTTTGAATTTTGTGTTAAAATTCTTTCAATTCTAGAATTGATATCTAATAAATATTTAGGACTTATATGAAAATAACAATTCATCCTCATTGTCATTGTTGAAGGCTTAAATGAAAATTCATTATTATCTACTATTATTTTGAAATTTATTCCTGACAAATATAATTTTGAAAATAAATCCATTAGATAAGTAACATTATTAATAGCTGAATTTGCAAAATGTTTAAAAGGAAATATTAGATCAATTAACTTAAAAAAATTTGGATATAATTCCAACGCTTTTAAAACTTTTTTAAATCCAAGCATATTTTTGGAAATATAAAATTCAGCAATGCTATTTGTTAATTTTGTCAAATTATTATCAAAAACACTTGATTTTACATTCCCAGAAAAAATTTCATTATTTTTTACGAATCCTTCAAATAAATGCAATCTAGATAAAGGTACCTTTAATTCTTCAATTTGTAATAGTTCTTTATCACTTAATTTTCTTCCTATATATTGGTCTGATACAAGATTTTTTGTTTTTTGTATATCCTTTAGAAGTTCATTAAATACATAAATTTGGTGATATAAATCTTTATCAGCTTTTTTCTTTTCTATATTTTTTCCATTTATTTTCATTTTTGATAGCAATTCTATAGTATCAGATAAATGCTTAATAATTAAATCAACATCACCTAATTCAATTTTATCTATACTAGAAATTATGAATTTTCTGAAATCAAACTCAAATTCACCTTTTGGCTCAGAAAAAACTGCAAACTCTTGAATTTTCTTTAATGTTGTTAATATATCTAAATATTTTTCGGACTGAGAAACCTCATCTAAAGTAAAATCAGGTACATAATTTCTAAATTTATCAATTAATTCATTAACAAAGTTTTGTTTTAATATTCCTTCCTTCTCACATCTTTCTTTTTCAGTGATAGCATTTTTTCCTTCCTCTTCTTTAATAGCAGGATTATAAGAATTAGCATAAAATGAAACAAGGGAGTGACATATTGGTTTGTATAATTGTAATCCGGAATCACTATTTATATTTTCATAATATTTATGAAACTCTTTTCCAATAAATCCCAGAGTTCTCCCAGTTGGTTGTAAATCTCCAGAAAAAGAATCTTCCTCCACTCTGGCTTTATCTTTTACAAATCTATGAACAAAAGAAAATCTTGTGGCACTTGTTTGACAAATTTTTCTTTCCAGTCCATTTTTAATGAAAGACCCATATAACATTTGTGCGCTATCAATTTCCTTACTATCTACGGGAGGCATACAAAAACAATTACATTTACTTAATAAACTAGGATCTAAAGATTTATCGTTTTGAGAAGAAATATTATGGCATATAAACATTAGAAAATCTTCATGAATAAGAGTTGAATTTGGTATACCCTTTTTCCTAGTGAAAAAATAGTTGTCTTTTCCTGTTTCGTATAAATCTAGTTCAGGTTCTTCTCCAGCTAAAGTAGAAATTTTTTCAGAAAGTTGAGGAGGAGAGCTTTCCATGCCATCAAACAAATCCCAGCTTCCATTTTTCAACGAAATAACAAAAGCAGAATCACTATCATTATTAAATCTATTAGCGGGAATTATTATTTTTCCTATTTCTATCCTTGCTTGTCTCAATTGTTCTTTTTCATCTGCTGTTCCTTTTTGTTCTACATCTTTTATGAGCTCAACTAATTCCTTAAAAGATTCAGCTGACCATTCTTCATATTTATTTTTTTGGAAACTTATCATTTATTTTATCCTTTATTGTTTCAAATATTTCCAAAGAAGAGAATATTTTATCTAATTCCTCAGATTCCTCTTTTGTTATTCTGGTATTTAAAGTTGATTGACCTGTTAATAATGAAGTACTGCTTTCAGAATTCAATTGATAAACATTTAAACTTTTTCCTACTAATTGAGCAAAAGTCCTAATTACATGAGATTTTCCTGAAGCCGTCTCACCTTGAATTATACTTGATCTTTTTGTCAAAGCGCATAAAATTAAAAATAAAATACAACTTTTTTGATTCGAAGTCAAAGAAATAAAAAGATTTTTTAAATTAGTTATTTCTTCGCTGTTTAATGGCCTATTAAAATATGTTTTAATTTGAATTTTATTTTTTTCACCAATTGCATATGTCAAAGTTCCAATTGGCATATCATAAATAAGAGTTGGCTTCATATCAATTGATTGTATATGTAGTTCTTTTTTTAAGTCAGATATTATTTCTTCTTCAGTGAATCTATAAACGAAAACCATAGCAAAAATAATATCAACATCATCTATTTTTCCGTAAGATATTTTTCTGAAATTAATAAATTTCGTTATATCATTAAAATTAAGAAAATTTTCTTTTTGGTATTTTTTTTCGATGATTTCTTTGGCTTTTATATAATTATTAAATAATTTAATATCATCATTTTTAAATTTTTCTTTTTCCAACTTTTTTTCTATTATTTGCCTTATTGAATTTTCATCAGGCTCCAAAACTATATGATATAATGAAGAATATAATAATGTTGGAGGTAATTTATCTCTATTTGCACCATTTTGTGGTTTTAAAATACCTATAATATTAATTGGATTTTTAGGAATTGTCGAACCATCAGATAATAATACATTTTCTTGGTTTTTATCAAAAATTGAAGTCAATAATTCAAGAACAGCAGGACTTGCATTATTTAAATTATTAAATACAAAAATTAATTCTTTTCCTTTTTGATTATTATCTGTTTGTTTTTTTAAAGCTTTAGATAATTTTGTTTCGTTTAAGAGCACTTTAATATTTTTATTTTTATCTTTAGTTATGATATTTTTTCCTAATAAATCTTCAACTTTAGTTGATTGAGAAATCATTATATTAACAACTTCATATCCAAGTAATTCTGCTATATAATTTATGCATAATTGTTTTCCTTGTCCAGGCATTCCTTCTAATATAACTGGAACATTATTAACAAGTCCAAAATGTATAATTTCAATCATCTCATTAAATTGATTAGTATAAGCGATATCTTTTTCTATATCATTTACTAATGGTGCTTTAATGATTAATTGAGTAATTTTTGATCTTAGACCTTTAACACCTTCTTCCTCATCAATAAATAAGGGTGAAACCAATGGATCTATAGTTTCTTCAGGAGGTACATTTAATCCAACTATATCACATAATCTTTTTAAAAGCCTTGAGTCCCTATTATCTAAAAGTCCTCTAGCGGAATAATATATAATTAAAGAAAGAACCATATCCCTAGTCATAAATGGATATTTTCTTGTTTTATTAAGTTTTAAATTTATGTTATGAGCCAATTGCAATAAATTTATCATTTGGAATAAAGTCATATTTATTCCTGAAAAACTCGTATTCAAATTCTGAGAAAATTCTATAATATTATTAATATTATCATCAGTGATTGTATTTAAATTATTTAAATCACAATAACTTTGAAGTACTGTTTTTTGTTCATCTAAAGCATATTCTCCTACATATATTAAACTAAATCTTGAAATAACAGCCTCAGAAAGTTGAGAAGTTGCACCCGGGGGACAAGTTCCAAAAACTCTGAAATTTTTATTAAATTCTGATAATTCCTTATTTGATTCTGGAGTTATGGTATTAGGAATATCTTCATTGACAGTAATATTGCATTTTCCCGAAAATAATTCATTAAATCTTTCAAGGATAATAGTTGGTAAATTTGAAAGATTTTTCAAAATTAAGCAAGAACCACCTAAAATAGCAGTCAAAAATAATCCTGGTCTAAATTCTATTATCATATTTGATAAAGCATTGACTTCATCGTCAATTTTTCTTTTTGAAAATATTTTATCTCTACATCTTTCTAGTGCATAAATAAATGAAAATGGTAAATCCGTCTTTTTTGTATTTATTATTTCATCTATTTCTTCTTTTTTTAAAGTTCCTTCCCTTAATTTCTGATTTAAATCCTTATAGTTATTTAATCGGCAAATTAAAACAATGAGTCTTAAATAAAAATCATTAACTTCTGATTTAGAGAAAAATGCGGAAGACCCTAATAATTGCTCAACAGAGGATTCTTGATTTAATGTTATAGTTTTAGCGTTTGATAAAAATTTTTGGGCTAAAAATGTTTTATATCCCGAAGGTCCTATTAATAAAATAGGCTCCTTATCGCTTGTGAGACTAATTTGGAATAAATCTTCTAATAATGATGTTAATTTCATTATAGGATTTTCTTCTATATTTGGTTTATCCGCAGTAATAAATATCTGCTTAAAAAGATCAAAAGAAATTGAGCATGTTCCTTTAAATATGCAAAGATATCCATGACTATCATTTTTTAATTCTGCTTTTGAATTAAAGCATTCACTTAAATTATTTCTTTCATCTGTTGTTAAGTCAAATACTTCTTGAATTATTTTTATAACTTTTTCTTTAACATTCTTAATGTCTTCTTTACTAACAGAACTCATTGTATAGAATAATAAATTATGGCAAAAACTGATGCCATTGTACACTACGGGAAGTTTATATTGTTGAATTTGTCTTTGAAATAATTTATTTATATCTCTTAATGACCATTGAGAAATCTCACTGAAATTGTTTGAATTTAATTTTATCATATATTCTCCTAATTTTCCAGCTTGAACTTCTGTAATGATTTTTTCTTCT
>Ga0138317_1000075_pt1 | contig 9836 bp, 9 predicted proteins | sample Cowrumcornstover_2_FD_99365 | JGI IMG/M metagenome (GOLD analysis project Ga0138317, IMG submission 99365) | Metatranscriptome of Cow rumen microbial communities from the University of Illinois at Urbana-Champaign, USA - Cow X-1 corn stover... | ecosystem: Host-associated > Mammals > Digestive... | reverse complement strand
TTTCAAGTGCAAGGTGACCATTAGTGTAAAGTGAAACATGCGGCATTTCCAACCTCTGTTCAAGTTCCAATTGAAACTGTTTATGCTATACACCCATGTTAGTCAACCAATGAGTATCCCAAAGTTCTTTTATTTCATCTGCATATTCCTCAAAATTAGGCATTGAGGAACGAGTCACTAAAATTTTATTGGACATTTTTATCTCTCCAAATTTAAATACTCTTCTCTTAGAATTGAATATATCATCATATTAACAAAATTACCGTTTTTATATTTTGAATTTCTCTTTTTTCCCTCACAAACAAATCCTACTTTTTCATAAAGGTGTCTTGCCCTTGTGTTGTCTTCAAGCACAGTCAATTCTATACGATGAAGATTCATATTGTAAAAAGCATGTTCAATCATTGCTGTTACGGCAAATGTACCTATTCCCTTACCTTGATTATCCTTGTCACCTATCATAATATGCAATTCAGCAGACTGATTCAAATAGTCAATAGATGTAAGGGATATCAATCCTAAAATATCATCATTGTTACCTTTAACAACTGAACAACGGACTGTGTTATGGCGGTTTAACATATAATTTTCGAACCATTTTTCATCGACATTAAGATTAATAAATCTAAATGGAGCCCCTAATAAATCAATTAACTCAATATCATTACGCCATTTATTTATAGTAGGTAAATCTTTTCTGTCCAATTCTCTCAATTTATACATTTGAACACCTCTTGAATTATACAATCCATATCCTCTAAATCACATCTTTGGTCAATTGGTAATGGTAAAATATTATTTGCCAATTTATACTCTAAACTATCCTCAGACATATTTCTTACCACATTCGGCCACAATGTTGGAATATAGATTTTTTTCTGTTGAAGCAATTTTTTAAATTCTTCTCCATTATCAACATATAAGGGATACATAAAAGCACCTTCGGCAATATCCAAATTAAGTTTATTTATTTTCTCAAAGGCTTTATGTAAATAAATAAAGTTTTCAGTTCTTCTTTTCTTTACAAAGTCATAATCAATACCATGCAAAAGATTATCTGTCAACTTTGACATTTTTTTAATTGGTTCATTATCAAAAAAAGCATTGTTGGCTACATTCTCACGGTAAAACTCTGATGCAGTACGTTCAAATCTTCCAAGCAGAAAACGCATACGCTCAAATGATTCGTCTTGCGGATATTCTAACTCTGACACTGCATCAGTATAAAGAAACGCACCATCTGCTACACCAAAAAACTTTCGGCAAGTGTACAACGTATCTGTTCCTTTTATTGGTTCATCAAAATATGCCTGGGCATTATCTATGATAACACGCTCATAATTTGATTTTAGCTCTGAAAGATAGGTTCTTGTGAGCTGTCCATAATAGTTCATTACATAAAGCCATGTATCATTATCAAGTGTAATATATTGTGGCATGAATCTTTCATCAATGTGATAGAAACTAATTTCGACATCATATTTTTTACAAAGGTTAAACACACTGTCACACATAAAATAAGGGAGCAAGAGCTTTCTAATTCTACGAGTTTCAATAATATAGGCAAGACAATTCCTACCACAGTTTAATGCAACTGCTCCATCATGCAGCATTGGAAGCCTATATGTATCAAGCTCAATATATCCGCCGTACTCTTTCATAAAAACACATACCTATCTAACAATTACTTTAATATACTTGTCTTGATTATGCATAACCTTATTAAGCATTTCTTTAGAATTAAATTTAAGCACCAAAGTACCAAGAGCTTCATTCGCAGCAGAAAAATCGCTGACAAAATCACCTTGTTTAACCCAAATATCTTCCTCAATAACATTTTCTATTATATCATCAGATATCCACAAACTATCATACTTACCACACTTTTTACTATGTAAGATAATCTCAGCCCATTCTCCAACATAATTCTTTTGAGAAATATCAACACAAGGCTCACCTATTGCAGCCCTAACAGCGTTTGTTATCAAATCCACTCCCGAAGCATACCTAATCATTTCAGCCAATCTGTTTCCTCCACCTCTTGGAGAACATTCCATAATATAAGCCTTTCCATCTGTACATACTCTTGTTTCTATATTATAAATAGATGTTCTCAGTTTCAACAAATTTATTAATCGCTGAATCTCATTGGTTAGTTCTCTCTGATAATTATCTGCAATTGTTGAAGGCCAACTATAAGCAGAAGGAGTATATGGATTAGAAGCATTTTTATCAAATCTCTGCGAATTGAAAGAAACAAATTCTAATTTTCCATTAACAGAAAAACTATCGGTATCTGAAGAACAACCTACTTGTTGTAAAAAATCCTCAATAATAAACTCATTACTGTGTGAGAATGATAAAGCATATTCTATACTTTCTTTTAATTTAATGGGATTCTCAACTTTTGTTACACCTTTACTTCCTGCAGAATCAGTAGGTTTAACAATTACTGGCCAATTAAATAAAGATACATCTTTAAGTGCATCATCTACCGATAAATATCCTTTAGCAGTAGGTACATTAAAACCATTTTCAGTCAAAAATTGTCTGAACATAGCTTTATTTTGTAGTATACAAACCGATTCATATGAACCAACTGAAGGTAAACCAAGCTTTTCAGCAACATAGGCAGCTGTAACTACTCCCGGATCACAAGCAAAAGACATTATTCCATCAATATTTAATTCTTTTGCTTTTTTTAATACCAAATCCTTCTCGATTATACTTATATTACAATACTCATCAGAATATTTATGTGCAATATTGTCAGGCAAATAATCGCATGTAACGGTATAAATATCTAATTTTTTTGCTGCTTCAATTACTGGTAAAAGATAACGTGAACCACCTAAAAGCAATAATTTTTTCATAACAATCAAGCCTTCTTTTTTCTTTTAGTAATAAAAGATTTCAATAATGTTAAAAGATATTCAAAACTATCTATATGAAACAATTTTGATCCTAAAATATATATCAACGCCCCCAAAGGAACTTGTATTATCAATGTGATAACACTATTGAAATTTAAAAATTGAACACAATATACTATTAACCCCATAAGTATTGATAAACTTATTTGAGGCAGCATATCTTTCAATTGAGATAAATAACTATACTTCAGAAGTTTCTTGTTTGGAAATGAATTAATAATCTGACCTAGTATAGATGTAACCAAAAGACTATATGCCATTGCCTCAACGCTTATCCACATTGTACAAAGAATTGCAGTAATACCAATTATCTTTTTTATTATTTCTAATTTTAGAAAGATATCACTTCTACCAAGAGCCTTGATCGCATTTAAATTTGCTGTATGTAATGGCCAAAAAGCATATGAAAAACAGAAAATTCGCATAAAAAAGGCACTTGGTAACCATTTATCTGTTAAAAGAATTCTTATTATTGGTTCGGCACACACTGCAAGCCCCATCATCATAGGCATAATTATATAGGTACTTGTTTTTATTGCTCTGCGTGTCATATTGCGAACATTTATTATTTTCTCCTGTTCCTGTGACATAGCAGGCAATAATACACTATCTATAGATGAGTTAATGTTGGTAATAATAAGCTCCGGAAATGTTTTTCCTTTATTGTAGAAAGCTAAGTCTGCCGGTGTATATATTTTTCCAATAATCAATGATCTTATATTATTATACCCTGTATCAAGCAAACTTGATAACAGCAATTTCCAACCAAAAGAAAATAAGCTTTTCAAACGAGTAAATGAGAACATTTTCTTAGGTTTCCATTTTACTGTAATCCATAAAACTATTGTATCAAGCAATGAATTAAATAATCCTTGAACAACAAGTGCCCATACACCATAGCCTTTTATCACCATTATAATTCCAATAATTGCTGCGCCGATAGTACAATCAATGTAGAGAAAAAAAATCTTTTAAACATCATATGCTTAGAAACATATGCACCCTGTATATTTCTCACACCTGATATTACCAAAGTAAGACTAAGAACCCTAATCACTGCAGTCAATTCCGGTATTTTATAAAATATTGCAATATACGGAGCTGAAACAAACATAAGAAAATAAAGCACCGTACACACTATGATATTGAAATAAAAAACACTTGAAAAATCTAGATCATCAGCATCTTTTTTTTGAATCAATGCATTTCCGAATCCACTGTCAATAAATACATTAAGTATAGTAGTGAAAACTGTTATCAAAGATATAATACCATAAACTGACGGATCAAGTAGTCTTGCAAGAACAATAGATACTATAAAAGAAACTCCTTGTGCTCCGCAACGTTCAGCAAAACGCCAAATTAGATTTGAAAATACACTTCTATTTTTTTTCATTAATTAACCTTTCTTTTATAATCGAATAACAATGATATAATTCTCGAAATTTATATCTAAGACATGATAGTGTAGGATTTCTTCCATTATTTAAATCTTCTAAATAAAAATCACGGTACAACCGATCATGAATCAAACGAATATTTCCCGAATGAATATATATTATATATTCAGCGTTTAGTATTATTTTTTTAAAAATATGATCGTATTCAAATTCATAATACTCATTAACCCTCTCTAACATTGCTATTAATTCTTTAAGATGATTAATTAAAAACTGATTATTATCCTGAATCTTTGTTGACCAAGATCCGGGTGTTTTCCAATTATATACCGACATACTTTCAGCTATATAATAACATTTTCCGACAATTATTCCGTAAACCAGCAATTGAAAATCACCAAAACCTTTTGCCGTAAAACACTCCGGCATACTAATCGGAATAGTTTTTAATATCATAATTGAATTAGTAGCAAATATACAGCCAGTACCACGAACAATTTCTTCTATCTTAGTGTATTCTTTATCTTTTTCTTGATCAGTATAATTCTCTTCTTTTCCTGTTCTGCAGTTATGTGAAGTAACTTGATGTACACACATCGAATAATCAGTATTATTCTCTAAAAAATCAACTTGTTTTTGCAATTTCAACTCGTCAGTCCAATAATCATCGCCTTCACAGAAAGCTATATATTTTCCATTAACCCTAGGATATTGATATTTTTTTAAAATTGATATACCTTTTGAGTACTGATTCTCAGATTGATAAATAGGTTTTATAACATCTGGATATTTCCTCTGATATTCTCTAATTATATCGGCAGTTCGGTCAGTTGATGCATCATCATGTATCAGAACTTCATATTTAAAACTTGTTTTTTGCATCACAAAACCATCAAGACATTTTCTTATATATGGTTCATGATTATATGCCAAACAACAAACAGATACCATTACTTCATTTGATTCCAATCAAAACGCTCCTTTATTTACATTCTAATACGAATATCTTTCCCCTTAAAATTAACACGCATATTTATGAATTATTTGAACAAACAAATTTCGTGATAAAAAATCATCTCAATATTGGTTAAACTGACAAAAGCATTTTTCCCATTCTTCGTATGGCAACATTAACAATAACTGACTGACCATTAACTCCTAAATTCTTAATTTTTTATTTTGATATTGGATAAATGTATTTTTGTTATGCATTATGCTAAATGAGTTTTCTTATTTTACTTTTATCAGTCAAACCAATATTAGCCTTTTATTTGTCCAAAAATAGTTCTATGGTATAAAATCATAATTCTATTTGGAATAATTGATGAAAGAATGGGTTTAATTGCTAATAAATATTTATACCATTTCATATTAAGTCTTTTAATACCATTGATATGAGTAAAAAATATATTTATAGAGTCTTTAACAGTTCTTTTTTTATAATTGTCTATACTTTGTTTTTTATAATATAGATACTCTTGTATATTATATCCCTTTAATCCCAATTCAAAGAATCGATACCATAAATCCAAATCTTCACATCTTCTTGTGTGCGTAGAAACAGTATACCCACCCAGTTTATCTAAAGCGTAACGACGTATCATAATTGTTGGATGAATGAAAGGATTTTTTAAAGGAAGAATACTCTTATCCGGAATCTCAGGTTTTTTAAATTTATACTTTTTATCGTCATCATAAACAAACATACACAAAGTACCAACTAAATCGTATTCTTTGTGATTCTTTAGAAAAACCAATTCTTTCTCTAAACGATTACATTCACACCAATCATCTGCATCCATTCGGGCAATATAATCTCCATGTGAATATTGTATACATCGATTAAGTGAATACGCTAACCCTTTATTAATTGGATTTCTCAATAAAATACTGATATTAAATTTTTCTTTTACCTGTTGGAGTAATTCCCATGTGCCATCTGTTGAACAATCATCACATACAATAAGTTCAACATCATCTAAACTTTGTTTATTAATTGATTCCAATGCAATACAAATTAGATTAGCATTGTTATATGTAGCCATAATCACTGATATCATTAAAATACTCCTAAAATATATTAATTAAGATGAGCAATACAGCAAATTATTACCACTATCCACAACTTAAGGAAATATCAAAAAATCCGTGAATGCGTTTTGTCGCATTATGTCTAGAATTTGCAATAGTTCGCTGTACTCAAAAAAGCTTACGTTGTGGAAAGTGTATGAATAGTATCTAAAATTTAGAAACTTAATATGCTTTGATATTTGTAGATATTTTTCTAATAATCTATATCTCTCACAGTAATCAAAAGAGTTTGAAAAAGTTTGGACAGAGTCCCCACAAAAGACTTAGGCACTTTTAAGGGTAAATTTCAAAACAGTATAAACGACTTTTTTTGAAAGATGTACATTGTAGCAAAAACGCACATAAGTACCGTTTTAAACCAAAGTTTCTCCATCGTTCCAAAGCAACACAATAAGTTTGATAATAACAAAGCATTACCCGATAACTTTAAAATACTTCAAATAATCCTTAAGTTGTGGACGGTCAAAATATTATGTCTCATATATTCAAAAAATATAAAAAATACTCAAATAGTATTTTAAAAGTAATGCTATCAATAAAATAATTTTTATCAATGCATTCTCCCAATTATCAGCCATTTATTAAAATCTCTATTTTTATAGCAATCATAAATTTGTCGTTCTATACGAGAAAATTTTGAACGTTCAATATCTGCAATATATTTATCTATAATATTATGCGAAGCGTATATAAATGCACATTCTTTTACATTCAATGGCAAATGTGCAATACGATACCAAAACATAAACCCCAACTCGGATAAAATCAATGATTTTTCAATATCATCCAACGGAATACCTATTTTCTCATTATCTCTTAAAATGACTTCTAATAAACAAAGATGATCCAATCTATTAAAATTAGTTTTACTTACACCATTAGTTGTATTTGTTGAATAATCATTATAATAATATAAAGACTCACTTATATAGCAAAACGTATTTGCTTTTCTATACAAAGTCAATCTGACTATCATATCTTCAAATGCAATTTGTTCCGGTAATAGTATTTTTTTGAAGAATTCTCGTTTATAAACAGCTCCCCACAAAAAACCGTCATATTTTAAAGCAAAACTGAAATCATTAACATAACATTCATCTTTATATAAATGTTCAGATATTATACCTTCCTTTATTTTTTTATAACCAACTTTAACGATATCATAATTCTGTTCATACGCTTTATTTAAAACCTTTTCTACAAAACCATAATCTATGAAATTATCAGAGTCAACGAAAGCAATGTATTCACCTTCGCTATGCATAAGCCCATTATTTCTTGCTTTTCCTGGACCTCCATTAAGTTGTGTCAACACTTTTATTTTTTCACAACTACTCGCATATTCTTTTATAACATCTAAGGTATTATTTTGTGAACCATCATCAATAAGAATAATTTCATACTGATATTTAGTATTTTGATTAATCAATGAGTTCAAACATTTTCTTAATAACTTTTCATCCGTATTATACGCACAAGTAATTATTGACAGTGAAGTATATTTATCGATATCATTGGTGATATAAGTTGCTCTTTTATTAATAATCGTAGTGTTATTTATTTTATCAGAAAAAGAATATACTGAATTAAGACGATTATTTGCTTCTTCTAAAGCTATTTTACTTTTTTTGTTGAATCTAAAACTCATAAAAAGACTTTGAAATTCAAGAAAACTCTGCTTTAATAGTTTCTTGAATGATACTCTATTCATTATAAAATCTCTCCAAAAATTAATTATCTATCAATAATAGAATATAACTTCTCTATCTCTTTTCTATTTTCTCCATCATATAATATAACTTCTTTATGACTTATATCAGTAATTTTGGCAGCATAATCAGAAATTTCATCTGCAAGTAAAACATTGGGATAAGATTTTAATTGTTCTTGAAAGGACGGTATATTAGAGACAACCATAAGTTTATTCATCGCCCTTGCTTCTAAGATTGTAACACTGTCTCCTTCAAATCTCGACGGTTGTACATAAACGTCACACATCTTCATCCAACGATACGGATTCTTATCAGCACCTACCAATATCAAATTTTCAATTAAATGATTTTCATCTATTTTTTTTATTAAAGACTCCTTCTCTTCACCATCTCCAACGATATACCATTTAAAACTAACTTTAATTTTAACTAATTCATTACAAACCTCAATTGCTCTATCAAACCCTTTCTGAGCAACTAATCTTCCAACACTACATAAATATAAGCAACCTTTTTCTTTAACAAAGTTATCAATGGGTTCTTGAGCCATCTTGAAAATCAAATCTTTTGAAACCATATTCTTAATTACCATAAACTTTTCTGAATATTCCGGAAAAACTTCACATAAAGATTTCCTACATTGATCAGCTACAGTTGCAATATAATTATAAGTTCTAAAACATCGTCTATCTTCCTTGTAGTCAAATGGATAAATAGAGTAGTCGTTATGAATAAAACCAATTTTCTTTTTAGCATTTACAAAATCAGCAACGTAGTAAATCGTTCGACGTTCCAGAAATGCAATTGCAACATCATAAGAACTTTCTAGCGGTGAAAAAAAATACTTTTGATATTTCCAACCAATATATAAACTTTTATTCATCATTTTAGAAAATAAAGCACCCAATAGATAACACAAAGAACTAAATGCTTGCTTAAACAAGCCCTTTGCAAGATATTTCAACGGTGAAATTTTGCGGTTCTGATCAAAAATTTTAAAAAGTTGATCTTCAGGAATCAAACGTACATAATTAGGAATAAGATCAAAAAAAATCCCTGTATGCCTAAATAAAACTAAATCTACATCGTATTTATCTTTATCAAGCATAGAAAGAATTGTTAATAAACTCTTCTCTGCACCACCAATATTAAGAGATTCCATAACAAATAAAAGTTTTTTCTTACTCACCACGTTTACTCCTTATTATTCATATTTTCAAATCTATTGAACAATGCCAATGCAGCACTATCTAATTCAAAACCAGATTTCACAATCTCATCATATGTATCTTTATGTTCTAAATTCGTACTAAGAATTGTTTGTACCCATTTTTCTGCTCCATCTGCAAGTGGCAGAAAATGCAAGAAATCTGTAATCCTAGTTTGTTTCGTCACACCATCTGAGGCAACAAATATATGTAATCCTGCTGCCTGAGCCTCAACTGCTACAACCGGCAAACCTTCAAAGTGTGACGGCAAAAGAACACAGTCCATAGCTTGCATTAAATCCGGTACATCTTTTCTAATACCAAGAAACTCAATCTTATCTTTACAGCTTAATGTTTCAGCAAATTCTTTAACTTGACTTTCAAGTTCTCCGGCACCTATCATAAGTAACTTTGAGTTAGGTTTCTTTTTTTGAAATTCGTCAAAAACTTTGAGTGTGAATATAGGATTCTTAACATAACTCAATGTTCCAA
>Ga0138317_1000071_pt1 | contig 9881 bp, 1 predicted proteins | sample Cowrumcornstover_2_FD_99365 | JGI IMG/M metagenome (GOLD analysis project Ga0138317, IMG submission 99365) | Metatranscriptome of Cow rumen microbial communities from the University of Illinois at Urbana-Champaign, USA - Cow X-1 corn stover... | ecosystem: Host-associated > Mammals > Digestive... | reverse complement strand
AAAAAAAAAAAAAAAAAATAAAGTATAGAGAATAATAATTTTATTAATAATAATAAAAAATAAATTATTATTGTTTTTTTTAATAAAAGAAAAAGAAAAAGAATTTATAAACAAAAAAACATTTAAGATATTATTGAAATTAAAAGCTACAAATTCCTTAAACTGTTATTTAAAAAATTACTAATAGAGAATTGATAATAAAATAAATCAAAATCAAAATCAAAATCAAAATAAAAATTTTTTTATTCTGATATAATATCACCATACCTTTTTTATATATTAGATTTATTTACAAAAATTTTATTAATTTTTTATACAAATATAATATATTAAAAAAGGAATGATAATTTATAATACATTTAAATTTGTATTTTAAAATATAAAATAGACTATTTATATTAGAATAAAATAATATTTATTAACTCTGAATAAATAATATATACCAAATATTGTTAAAAATTGAAAAAATATATATAATCAATTTTTCAATCAAAAAGTACATCATTCTATGAAAGATATAAATTTTTAGTGAAAATTTTATAGAAAGAAATAATTCAACATGGAAAGTAATGTACAAACTAAAGTTTATAAATTAACAGATAGAATGGATAAATATCATTATTCATATTCATCAAAATATTCATATACTCATTTATCAAATAATGAAAATAAATCAAAATCAAGGACCCTTCCTCGTGAGGGTGAATCCTCAACTACATATAAGCACTATTTAAATAATCATGACGTACCGCAACAAACACAAACGCAAAGAAGTGGTCATTACCAACATTCTTCTATTACTGCTATAAATAATGTACATAATGCAGACAGTAATAATAATGAAGAATTAATAAATTCTATGTATAACCATTCTACGGCTTTAATAGCTAATGCTACAGTATTCTCTAAAAGTAGAATTCAAGCAATTTCAACAAAAGAATTTAATAACATAAAATCATATTTCGAAAAACATATACTGAAAAATCCAAAGAGTATTGCAGAAAAACGATCTTCACTTTTAATTAGTGATATTTCAAGTCTTGAAGGTCATACTAATACATTTGTTTTACCAAGATTAAAAATTGATGAATTTATTGACAGTAAGCAAGTTTCAGAAAATGTTGTTAATATAAGTATGAAATGGCCTTTGGAGAAATCAGGATATATATTAAGAAAAAATATATATACAAAAGAAAGTAATAATAATAATAATAATTCTAATCCTTCAGTCATCAATAAGATAAAACATCCAAATTTTTTAAAGAAAGATAGATCTTCTTCTATTAAGGGCAAAAGTCAAGAACAAACTATTAGTCCATCGTCATCGAAATGGTTAATATTTTATGTTGAAATTCGCGGTCCCTATATTTTCTTTTATCAATTAATACGGAAAAAGCCATTAACAACAGTAAAACCAAGTAATACATTGAAACCAAAACATTCAGTTATAAATAAAATGAGTATAGAAAACATAAGGAAGAATCTTGTTGAAAAGCCTTTAAGTCGTATATTGTCAATTTCCAAATCAAGTGCCTCTAGAAGACAACCTAAAATGATAGAAGCTTCACCTTCATCTTCAACGCAAAATAATGATGATGAGAATTTTATACCAACTTATCCAACTAATCCAAATCAACATCATCATCATGCAAGTCTTATTTGTACTGTTAATGATATAAGTGGCCCATTAGAAATTCTTTCTGCAAAGAAAGTTCTTGTTCATTATATACCATTATATTATTCAATCATTACTCCAGTTATTACTGATAATAATCCAAATATACTAGCTTTATCTACAATACAAGGCATTGATTTAAAAGAAGAAGAACCAAGATATTTATTGGATCAAATGTTAATGGAAATTTCAAATATCGGTGTTAGTCATGTACATTCATTTATTGAAGAAACTTCTGTTGTTGAAAGTAAAAGTTTTAATTTATCTTCATTAATGCAAACGGAAGTTTTAAATTGGCAAAATTCATTAAAGCAAGGAAGCTTTATTCATAGTGATGATGATTTATTTGAAAGTATTAATTTTGAAGCTGATCATAGAAAAGTAATCGAACGCTATGAGTCAAAACGTACTCCATCTCCTCGTGTTGAAGCCCATACTGAGGATGTGTATAAAGACCTTAAAAATTATACATTCCCACATGTACCAAAACCAGAACCAACTTCTGTATCAGGTAAAGAGAAGAAGGAAAAAGGCAAAGATAAACTAAAATCTTTTCAAAACCAATATACTCAAAGATTTTTAAATTATTGTAAGCATATTGATGATGCAGCTTCATATCATTCTTCTTCATCCTCAAATAATTCAGCTTCCTCAACTCATAGAAAATCTGATAATAATTTAAGTGATGCTCTTTTAGAAAGGAAAGAAAATCTTTCTCCTTCTACGAATGTTTTTAAAAATCGTCCAAAAGCATATTCAATATCATCTGAAAATCCATTAGCTAAGAAAACTACTACTGGAAATATTGTTGAAAAAACAAAAATAGTGAAGCCATCTATTGATACAGATACTGATATAATTCCTGATGATAGTAAAAAATTAATGAATAATGAAAATTTACTTTCATCATCAAGATATTATAGAAAATATTCAATGCCAGAATTTATTAACAATTTTTCTTCCTTTTCTAATTCAAAATACATTAAATCATCGTCCTCCTCTATCAAATCTACTAACAGTGCAAATAAAATTGAAGCAAGTAGTAATAAGAAGCCTTCCGATATACATGATATTATGAATAAATTTGAAAATACTACATCTACAACTAATACTTCAGCTACTAATACTATTAATACCACTACCACTAACACTACTACAGTGAATAGTAATAATAATAATAGTAATAATAATAAAAGGCCTTCAGAACTTCGTGATATTATGCATGTAAATCCAACTGAAAAAAAGCCAGCTAGTCCTGTTGTTACAACTATTACAGATATTTCACCAAAATTTGCAAAGACATCATTAGCAAGAAATAATTCACGTGCACCAAGTACTAGGTTAGCTGAAATTACAAACCGTTATAAAAATGCAGAACCACCAACACCAGTAAATGATCGTTTTAAGAATATTGAATCTCCAATTGTTGATGCTCAAGTTCCTACTCCTTCTCTATTTATTAATAATAAGGTAATTGATTTGAATGAAATTACAGACCAAGCTAATGAGCTTATTAATGCAGGTAGCAATAAGAAAATTAAAAAGGAAAAGAAAATTAAAAAAAGTAAAGAAAAAGTAAAGAAGAGTTTAATAGGTGCACCAGTTTTACTTTCTCATGATGGGGCTAATGGTTCTTCATTACCTGGTCAAGTTGGTAGTAAAGTTCTTTCTATTCCAACACGTCCATTGAATGTTGCTTCAAAAGATTTAAAAAATTATTCAAATTCAGCATTTGTTGAATATGCTTCAAATCCAACGAAAGAAAATAGAAACAAATTAATAAATGCTACTTCTACTTCAGCTGCAAATTCACCATCAACTGTATCATCTCCTCAAACAACAAAGAAACCTGAAAAATCAAAATTTTATTCACCATTTATTAATGCAATCTCCAAATCAAATCATAATAATTTACCTGTAACGACAACTTCTTCAAGTCCTCTCCATGTTTCATTACAATCAAAAAATAGTAAAAATAGTTTGGAATTTAAAACTCATTCGGCTAAGTCTTCATTATCTAATTTAAAAGAAAGTATTCATTTTAATAAAAACGAAATATCTTCTCCAGTATCAGTAACGAAGCAAAGTAAATTAAGTAGTTCAGAGGAATTTAAGAAAGATATCAAAGATATCCCTTCCTCAACGAAAAATAGAAATCCAGCATTAGATGAAATTGATGAAGGATTAAAATTAGATTTAAAAAATAATTTGAAGTTTGAAGAAAAACTAAATCAATTCTTTGAGGGTAGTCGTTCAACACAATCGACGAAAAAGAATAATGTTTCTTCTAAGAATAAGGAATTAAGTATTGATACTAGTTTTTATCTTAAGTCTTTGGATAATATTTCACCTGCTTTTAAATCGAATACTTTGAAGCATTTCAGTTTTCCTTCAACCATCAGTGATAATCTTCCAGATGTACCAATACTTGTTCAAAAATGTGTTGAATTAGTTGAAAAGATTGGTTTAAGAACTGAAGGTATTTATCGTATATCTGGTAATTCTGCAACTATTCAATCATTAAAGAAAAAATTTGAACTTGACCCATGTAAGGTTAATTTGATATCTCCAAGTTACAAAGAAGATAATAAGGATAGTGTTGATCGTATTTATAGAAGATATTCCCATGCTAAATCAAAATCTACTACTTCTATTCCACTTGAATTTAGTTCTATTGAATCTCCAAATAATTTATATGATAATGATATTCATGTTGTTACTGGTTGCTTAAAATCGTACTTAAGGGATGGTATTGGGGAAGATCATATACCACTTTGTACTTATGATTTATACAATGAATTTATTCATGCAAGTCAAATTAAGAGTTATAGAGAACGTATGATAAAATTCCAAGATGTTGTTCACATGTTACCAAGTCTTAACTTTGTAACACTTCGATTCATTTGTCAACATCTTTTCCGTGTTTCTCTATATTCTACTATTAATAAAATGACTATTAAAAATCTTGCAATCATATTTGGTCCTACTCTTCTTAAACCATCTCCAATTCTTCAATCAGCTCAACGTTTAATAGGTGATATGAAACTTCAATGTGAAGCAGTTGAGATATTAATTGAAAATCATGAATTTTTATTCGGAAAAATAGAATATGAAGAGGTTTCTGATAGTGAAGAAAAAATTGAAACAGATTATGATAAAAAGACAGCTGAAAAGGTACAAGAATATATTAACAATAATAATACATTTGATTCACGTAATCAAATTATATCATCTAAATACACTTTACCATCTTCACCAAGCACTCCTACTAATAAAATGAACTTAAAAACATCACCAATAAGCTCTACTAAACATTATATTGGAAGTGCTAATAATAGTAATAGTAATAATAATAATAATAATAATAATAATAATAATAATAATAATAATAATAATAGTAGTAGTAATGATAAAAATAAAATAAGTAGTCCGTTTAAATTAAATAGAGATTTCTTTGAAAAAAAATCAAGTTTGCAAACAACAACTACAACATCATATAAATTATATACTGAAAAGAAGCAATATTCACCAGTCACTAAAGCATTTAATACTACTAATTCAAATAAAACTTCACCGTCTTCTACATATAAACCATATACAATTACTTCAAATTTAGATAATAATTTAAATAAACATGAAACTACTACAACTTCTTCAAAAAGACATTCTATTATATCATCACCAATAAAACAAATAAATCTTAATCTTGAAAAATCAATATTTGATAGTTTAAAATTTAACGCTACATCTGAAGAATCAAAAACAAAACTTAAACGTAGAAGTTATGATAACTATAAAGAATCAATTACAGCACCAAAACTTAAGAATCAAGATGAAAATGATGAAACTTTAGTAACTAAAAATCTTATTTTAAATTTAATGGATGATAATGCATTTGATAGTGATAAAAAATCATCTAAAATAAATATTAAGAATACATATTCAAATGATGATGCAAATAATAGATTAGGTAGTAAAGTTGTTCTTCCTCATGAAGATAGCTTAATAAAACCTCCAAGAATTAGTAGTAAATTAACTTCTCCTATTGAAGATAATATAACTTTGAAGCCTACTAGAAATATTAATAAATTCAGTTCTTCAAATTATAAACCACTTTCAAAAACTAATACTGGTAGTAGTTTAAGAAAAGAAATGAATAGATCAACTGTTCCATCAAAGATTGATGAATTCATTAATAAAAAAGATGTTAAAAAGATAACTATTGGAAGTCATAAAAAGGAATATTCTTCTGATTATGAAACACTTAAAATGGAAACTAACAGTTTACCAAAATATAATGATAATACGGCTTCTCCAAGCTCTGAAGTTACAACAGCCTCACTTTCAAATGAAGAAGAAATTGTATATCTTTCTAATAATAAGGCAATGTTTGAAAATAATATACATAAGATAAATAAGCCAGAAGGAAAAACACTCTCTTCGTCTCTTTCTAAACAAACTAATATATTATTTGATGAAATATTTGATCATTCATCAGAAAAGACTGAAAAGAATGATAATATTTTACCAGCTATTATTATACCATCATTATCTGAACAAGAAGATGACCATAATGAAGATCTTTCTCCAACAAAAGATTATAATAAAACTCACCTTGATCTAACAAATCAATCTGATGTTAGCTTTGATATGGATAAAGACTTCACAATTCCTTCAAATGAAAGAAATTCTGTTGTTTATGATGAAAGTATACAATATAGTACTATTGTTGTACCAGGCGAAAGTAATTTAGATGAAAGCATTCTTAAGCTTAGAAGAGAAAATAATTATCATAAAGAACTTAATATTTCTCAAGACTTTAAGACTGATTTAGAATTAGGTAGCTTAAGTTCAGAAATTAATAAAGAATTTAATAATATTAGTCATAGACATAATATTCAAAGTTCTATGAATGACGAGAGAATTAAAGATAAATTTGAAATTATTATCAAGAAGCATGAAGAAGAAAATCTTAAAGAAGGATATATTATAAATAATGAATCAAAATCCATAATAAGAAATAATGAAATTTTGGAAGCCCTTCCAATAATTGAAAATATTACTAATGAAGTTAAACAAAATAAGGTACCTAAAGAAGGTAATGAAAATAAAAATATAAAAGAATCTATTGAACAACAATTATTAGAAGATGTTAAGGAAGAAAATGAAAAACCAAGTGAAGATGTTAAGGAAGAAAATATTGAACAACCAATTGTTGAAGAAGCTGTAGAAGAAAAACCAAATGAAGATGTTAAGGAAGAAGCAGAACAACCAGTTGTTGAAGAAACTGTAGAAGAAAAACCAATTGAAGATGTTAAGGAAGAAAATGTTGAACAACCAGTTGTTGAAGAAGCTTTAGAAGAAAAACTAATTGAAGATGTTAAGGAAGAAAATGATGAACAACCAATTGTTGAAGAAGATTTAGAAGAAAAACCAATTGAAGATGTTAAGGAAGAAAATACTAAACAACCAATTGTTGAAGAAGCTGTAGAAGAAAAACCAATTGAAGATGTTAAGGAAGAAAATGATGAACAACCAGTTGTTGAAGAAGCTGTAGAAGAAAAACCAATTGAAGATGTTAAGGAAGAAAATGATGAACAACCAATTGTTGAAGAAGTTGTGGAAGAAAAACCAATTGAATATGTTAAGGAAGAAAATGCTGAACAACCAATTGGTGAAGAAGTTGTAGAAGAAAATGTTGAACAACCAGTTGTTGAAGAAAATGATGAAAAACAATCAATTGAAGATTCTAAGGAAGAAGCTGAACAACAAGTTGTTGAAGAAGTTGTAGAAGAAAAACCAATTGAAGATGTTAAGGAAGAAAATGTTGAACAATCAATTGCTGAAGAAGATGTAGAAGAAAAACCAATTGAAGATGTTAAGAAAGAAAGTGTTGAACAACCAATTGTTGAAGAAGTTGTAGAAGAAAATGTTGAACAACCAGTTGTTGAAGAAAATGATGAAAAGCAATCAATTGAAGATGCTAAGGAAGAAAATGTTGAACAACCAGTTGTTGAAGAAGCTGTAGAAGAAAAACCAGTTGAAGATGCTAAGGAAGAAGAAGAACAATCAATTGAAGATGTTAAGGAAGAAAATGCTGAAAAACAATTAAATGAAGATTCTAAGGAAGAAGATGTTGAACAAACAATTGTTGAAGAAGCCGTAAAAGAACGATTAATTGAAGATTCTAAAGAAGAAAATGTTGAACAACCAACTGTTGAAGAAACAGTAAGAGAACAATCAATTGAAGATGCTAAGGAAGAAAATGTTGAACAATCAATTGTTGAAGATGTTATAGAAGAAAAATCAATTGAAAATGCTAAGGAAGAGAATGTCGAACAACCAGTTGTTGAAGAAACAGTAGAAGAACAATCAATTGAAGATGCTAAGGAAGAAATTGATAATGAAATTCCAGAAATTAGATCTGATGCCGGTTTGTGGTGGATTTATTCAAATTATTCTGAAAATTTGAGTGACCAACAAATTGAACAAATAAAAGTTGAAATTTCAAATTATGAAATTAAAACTGATAATGGATTATGGTGGCTTTTTGTTAAATCTGAGTTAAGAGAAGAAGAAGGAATTGAAAAACAAATAAATGAGTTACCTATTGCTGAAGAATATGTTGAAGAATTTATTGAAGAATTTGTTGAAGAAATTGTTGAAGAAATTATTGAAGAAAAGGTTGAAATGAAAGTTGAAGAAGTTATTGAAGAAGTTAGTGAAAAAGTAAATGCTAAAGAAGTTGTTGAAGAACAATCAATTGAAGAAGTAAAAGAAAAAATTATCGAAGAATCAGTCATTGAAGAAATTATTGAAAATCCATGTAATGAAATGAGAATTGATAATGGATTATGGTGGCTTTTTGCTAAACCAGTATTCAATAAAATTGAAGTAAACAATTCAGAAATAACGGAGAAACAGCAAGATATTTTTGAAGTAACAGAAATAAGAAATGATACTGGATTATGGTGGCTTTTCATTAAACCAAATAATAATAAGCAATTAATTGAAAAAGAAGTAAGTAAGGTTCAATCTTATGAGATTAGATCTGATAATGGCTTATGGTGGCTTTATTCTTCTAAAGGCATTAATAATAAGGAAATTATCGATATTTCAGTTAATATGAATGAAGAAAAAGTTAGTGAAATTGGATATAATATTAACAATATGCCATTAGATAAAGAAGATGAAGAATTTAAAGTTGATAATGATCGTTTAAATAAAGTGATTAAAACAGAAGTGAATGAAATTCCAATATCAGAAATTAGATCTGACAATGGTTTGTGGTGGCTCTTTGCTACTAACGATGCCAATAATATTTCAAATGGTAAAAATAATGAACAAGATAATGAAAATGAATATAATAAGGAAAATAAAAATGAATTTGAACTTGATGATATTGATTATCATTTAATAGAAAAACATTTGAGTGAAATAATTAAACCAGAAGATACAGTTTTTGGTAATTTAAGTGCTATACCTGAAGAAAAGTCAGAAGAAGAAAATAATTTATTAAGTGATATCATTGAAGAAAAAACTGAAGAAATTGAAGAATTTGAAAGTGAAAATGATTTAAATGAAAATTCATTTAATTATGAAATAGAAATTTATCATATTAAAGAAGAAAAATAGATGATATATATAATATATATATATCTATATAATTATTTTTTCTTTAAATAATATAAAAATGAAAAAAAAAATAATTTTACTTAAATATATTGATACCAGCAAATTATTTTATAAATATAAAATAAAGAATGAGTAAATGTTAATTTTGATGAATATTAGTTAAAATTAAAGAATATATATTTATTTAGTGCTATGAAATTTCATAATTATAAACACTGGAATACAATTCAAAGATGAAAAGGGGATATTAATCTACCAAAGTAATTAAATGCAATTATGAAATTTTATAATTATAAATCGTTTATGGCAATAAATATATAAAGCAAATAAACAATTAAGATGTATATTAGGAGATAGACAAGCTAAATTAAGAAATTTGAATAGTGATTTTGCAAGAATGAAAAATGCCCATGAAAAAATGACTGAAGAGAGAAATATGTACCAAATGGAAAATGATAAATTAAAAGAACATATTATGAACTTAACTAGACAAAATCAAGATTTAAGTAATGAAATAGATAATGTAATAAGAGAAGATGAACATATGAAAGATGTGTTAAATAGAAGCGAT
>Ga0138317_1000069_pt1 | contig 9929 bp, 2 predicted proteins | sample Cowrumcornstover_2_FD_99365 | JGI IMG/M metagenome (GOLD analysis project Ga0138317, IMG submission 99365) | Metatranscriptome of Cow rumen microbial communities from the University of Illinois at Urbana-Champaign, USA - Cow X-1 corn stover... | ecosystem: Host-associated > Mammals > Digestive... | reverse complement strand
TATTATTATTATTTTGTGTAATTTAATAGAAATTATTTATAATTAATTTAAATTTTGAATGAATTAATTTTTTTGATTAATTATATAAAAATTTATGATTAATAGTAGTAATATTTTCTATATTTTAGATATAATAACTTTATTATTCCTTGGAAATATTGTTTTAAATATTATATTAATGTTATTTAAAAAATAAGAAAAATGATGATGAAAATGTTATTTATAATAATGGTTAGAAATAGATAATATTTATGTATTCATTTTTTAATCAATAAAAAATGATTAAATTATATATTAATTTATTTAATCTTCCAAAGTTGCCAACGTGGGCGACCATCAATTGAATAAGATGAATTGAAACGGGTATCAGCTGGTGATAAATAATAATAATCTTTTCCTGTAATAACCTTATTTTTAATAACTTTTCTTTTTTGACCATTTTTACTTCCAGTATCTATAGTACTTGATGAATTAGATCTAGTTGGGGAGGCTGGTGGGGTATAGAGTCTGGAAGAAACTGGAACACTCTTCTTCTTTTTGGAAATAACATTGATAATATTACATTGAGTACCTTTATCTACTTTTTTAACTTTTTTAACTGGAATTGTATCAGTTTGAATTTCAATTGATTTAGTTTCACTTGGATTACTTTGATTATATGCTTCGATTTCTTGTGAAATACTAACAGTGGCAGAATTTGTCATTTGTTCAGATAAAAGTTGCTCTTGTAATGAAGAAATTTCATTTCTAGCTTCAGATAATAATCCATCAACTTCAACATAATCTTCTTTTAATTTAGCATTTTCTTTTGAAACTTGTTCAATGATTTGCATTAAAGTTTCAATTTTTTGTCCTTGACCTTCAGAGGTAGATGCTCCACCTTCGCTTCTAGCTTTAGATATATCACTTTTTCCATCAATATATAAGGTGTCCATTTCACCCCTCTTTTTGTAATCTGATTTTTCATAAATTTCAAGTAATTCTTCTTGGGTTGAATTATAATACTCATTATATGTAGCTTCCAAATTTTCATATTTTAATTTTAAATTAGATAATTCTGTATTTAATGAAGATTCTGAGGCTTGAGTTTCTTTTAATTGTTTAACCGCAACATCCAACTCACTAGTTAAACGTTTATTATCCTTTTCATATTTGTTTAATCTTGATTCAACATCTGTATATTTTTGATTTAATATTTTATTTTCTTCAGTTAAATCAAAATTCTTTTGTTCATAAACTTCGCATTGAACTTGCATTGAAGTAATTTTTTTTGTTAAAGTTTTCTTTTCTTCATTTAATGAATCAATTTTTGTTGAATTTCTTTCTAAAGATTCCATTGTTTGATTTAATAAAGATTTATATTCCTGTTGTTGGTCTTTTAAATGTGAATTTGCTTTCTTAAGTTCAGTAATATTATCGGTGTCATTCTCATGTTTTACCATTAAAGCTTGTGCAATTTGAACAGCAAGAGACAATTCGTTTGTTCTTTGAACAATTATACTTTCAATTTTATCCATATCTTTTCCTTCAATATCAACAACTTCTTTGGAATTATTTGATAATTGATCTAATAAAGCATAGACTTCTGAAAACATTTCAGAATCATTTTCAGTATTATCTTCCAACATCTTTAAATTAAAATATTATAAATTTTCTTTTTCTATATTAAATTATTTAAACTATCTAAATTATATATTTATGTAAAAATTGTTGCTTAAACAGCTATATATAAATCTATTATATACTCAAAATAGTGATATTGATACTCTCCAAGTCAATTTTAAGTTTGATTATGAGTCAAAAGTATTTAGTGCTAAGTTCATAGATAATTCCGAAACCACAGAAATTGGAAATAAAGAAGTACCACCTTATATTGAAAATTATGGATATAAAGTCTTTAATAAAAATAATTTGGATAATATTCATGTAGAATATTTCATGGATATAAGAGATGCCCAGGGAAAATTAATATCAACGCAGCCTAATTTATTAATTAATGCTACTCATAATGGAATTATTAAAAAAATAAGTGTGATAAATACTTGCTTTAATGGAATTTATTATATAAAAATTACTTTCTCTAAAGCAGCTAATATTGAATTTTATCCTTTATTTAACACAGAACAAAAAAAAGATAATTATATTACTATTCAATTAAATGCAATTTCTGCTTTTCCAACTAATATAGTTTTAAATAACAAAGAAATTATAACTAATGATATAGTGAAATTCAAATTATTAACTTCGAATTCATATTCAGAAAAAGTTTGTGATGAAAGACTTAATATATACATTAATGATATGAATCTCAAAAATATAAAAAAAACTTTAGTTAAAGAAAATGGCGATTGCTATCTGTATATTAAATTCTCAGGAAAAGCCAAAATACAATCAAATATACATAACTTTGAATCTGAGGTGAATAACAATGAAAGAACTTTATATAATATAAATCCTCAATTTTCTTCATTAACAATAATACCTAATGTCTTCGAAAATGACGAAGATACTTTAGAACTCAATTTCGAAGAAAAATCTCCTGCGGGAATACCCTTCGATGAAAACGAAGTTATCGCAAATAAAAATTTATACATATATAAATATATCACTCCATATAAATTCCAATATATTAAAACATTTAGTGGACTTTTTTCGAGCTATTATCCATTCAGTGCATCTCAATTAAATTTAGTTCAAGGAAATACTTATGTTCTTATAGGTGATATTGTTAGTAATAATATTCCTCCTTTACTTACTCATTATAAAATTAAAAAATCGGAAAATGAAACTATTATACAATCTATCAAAGCTAATTACTTTACTGAGGAAAAAAGATCATTTAAATTATCAAACTTTTTTGTTACTAAAGTATATACAGGAGATAGTTTAGAATTAAGTTTACCTCTTTTATTAAAAGTCCAATTACTTGATTCTTCAAAAATCCCTTTTTATATGGACTATGCTTCTGGCACTAATTTAAAGGCACAAATAAGTTTAATGAAAGAAAGTGAGATTCGTTTAAAGGTAGAATTAAATGTCATTCAATATAATGATAATACTTTTTATATTAAACCAAGTATAGAATCAATACCTGATATACTGTATTTACCTGTTAATCAACAAGAAGAAGATAATATTGGCTACTTTATTAACTTATCATACAATAATACTAATTTTTATTCTCTTTTGACTTTAAAGCAAACTGATCTTCAACTCCCTTCAATCAAAAGTGTCTATTCAAGGGACAGAGAAGCAGTAATAGATTCTTTTGAACCAAAAAATAACTATGAAAATAATATGATATACATACCAAAAGGAATTCCATATATTCAACAAATATGTTTATATATCTCCCAAGGACAAGGAAAATCAGGGCCTATTATAAATCAGCATTTAGATATATCTAATTTAAGTCTTAATCTCGAATGTACTAGTTCAACCAAAGATTTTACCTTTGTTAATTCATATATGGGATGCTTCGCTTTTTCTACCAATTGCGAAGGAGGAAAATTAATGGTCACTTATAATAATATCGCATCTCCTAATAAAATATCTATTCAAAGTTTTGATCCTGTTCAAAGTAATATTAAGTTTGATAAAGATAAAACTAAAAGTACAAAGGATTCAAACGACAATTCTATATCTTTAGAATTTAATGATTTAAATAAAGCTTTAAATCCTGATTTTTATAAAATTTTTGTTAATGGAGAAAGATACGAAAAAACCACTATTAATGTTGTAGAAGCTAACAATCAAATAATATTATCAAAAATTGATAAAGTTTTTAATACCATTCCTAATGTTAAAAAAGTAATTGTCGTATATGCAACAAGTACTAATTACCAAATGAAATTAATGGATGAAGAATTTCCTATTAATATAATTCAAAAAAAATTTGATAATAAATATAAAGTAATAGTTCAAGAAACATTCGATATCAAAGTAGGCAAAGAAATAAAATTCTATATGCTTTTATATGATAATGATAAAGCTTGCTATTACGGCGATATTAATAATTTGAAAAACATGTCTATAATTATCAAGACGAATTCAGGTGATTTCACAACAAGCATAACAAATCGAAACAACATTACAGGCTATTCTCAATGTAAATATATATATGAGATTAAATATGGAGAAAATGAATTTAGTAAACAAGCAGGAAACTTTCCAGTATATATAGAAAAGTTTTTGGAGGACACAACTATATATATAGCTCCAAAAGATATTGATAAAGAGAAATCTTCTTTTTCGGGAAATAAGGAAGTTAAAGCCGGACAAACTTTCTATTTGAAATTTTCTGGAACTGATTCTTATGGAAATAAAATAAATTATTATGATTTAATAAAGGAATTTGATATAGAATTAATTGATAAAAATAATAAAAAAGTAGAAAAAATTGATAGTAATTATCAATATAATATAAGAGTAAATTCTGATAACACAGCATTTAATATTTCTTTAAAAATAAATGATTATGGTGAATTTACAATTAATGCTTTATATCAAGGAAGTGTATTAGATTTAAATCCAAGCTTTAAAATAATTGTTCAATATGGACAATGTTCAATGCATGAGCCAAAAACTGAACTTATGCTAATCGATAGAAGAAACGAATACTATATAGGAGAAACAATAAGTGTTCATTTTCAATGTAAGGATATTTTGGGCAACATCGTCCAAACTGAAGGAACAGAGATTTTTTCTGCAAATATAAGACAAATATTAGAAGATAAAAAGGAAATAAAATATGACTATGTTAAAACATTTGACCAAGGTAATCATTATATATCTTTTACCCCTTCGAAAATCGGAAATTATTCAATTGATATAAGTTTGAATGGTAAGAAATATGGAGATGAGATTTCCTTTGGAGTAAAAGAAATTAATAGAAATAAAATTCATTGTTTGAATAAAAAACAGGTTGATAACGTTACTGATTGTGATGAAGGTTTTGAAGGAAATAAAACATATCGTAACTTCGTTCAAGAAATTTTAGGAAATAATTCAGTATGCTATAATGGTACAGAGGGAAAAATATATAAATGTTCATTAACTAGTGAATGCATTACAAATACTATAACTTGTCCTTGTGATGAAGGCTATGTAAAAATTAATGGATATTGCTATCCAGAAAGTTCAACTAGTCCAGTAAAAAATAACACAAATAATCTAGACAAAATTACATGTAAAAACAAAATAAAAGCAAAAGACCCGAATACTGATGTATATATATGTCCTGATGGTAGTTGCAGATTCAATGAAGAAGAATGCAACACTACCTTTGAATGTCCTTTAGGCTTTAAATCATGCGGCCATAAATGTGTATTATTAAATGAATCATGCAATAATGTGTTTAAAGATGCCACATGCAATGGAAATGATGTATTATGTTGGGATTTATCTTGTGCTAAAAATCGTGATTTATGTCCTACCAGAATAACTTGTCCTAAAGATAAAGTTTTATGCCCTGATGGAACTTGTCAATCATCTGGACACTGTATACAGCCTTTATATCGTTCATGTTCATCTGGTTAATATCAATGTGCAGATTTCTCATGTGTTCAGAGGAAAGAAGATTGCAAAAAAAATCCAGTATGTGAACCAGGTTTAAGTCTTTGCCAAAATGGTTTATGCCAAAGATCTTGTCAAGAAGCGATCGAAACAGAAAATAAATTCAGATGTGCTAATGGTCAATTTGTTGATAATAGTAAATATTGTCCTTCTGAAATTTATACACCTTCCAATTATGTAAAATGCCCCAACGGAGGTATAGCTAACAGAACTGAAGATTGCTCCTTTATTCAGGGTGGTTTATCTATAACATGTCCAAAAACTAAACCAATATTATGTCCTGATCTTTCATGTGTTTCAAAAGGTACGGAATGTAAAGTAGAAGAAGCAGATCAAATAGATAATCCATTTAAATTACCTACTTGTCCTCCTCATAAACCATATCAATGTTGGAATAATGAATGCCGAAGATCTTTTGATGAATGTCCAACACCTGTTACTTGTCCAAATGATTTCCCTGTTTTATGCCAAAATGGATTTTGTGTTAAATCTTCGGATGAATGTACAGAAAAAGAAGAACCATCTTGTGAAAATAAATATCGTTGCTTTGACGGTACTTGTGTAACTTCGTTAGAATTATGCCCTACTCATGTATACTGTGGAAAAGATCAAATTAAATGCTGGAATGGTGCTTGTGTTAATAATATTAATGAATGTCGTTCTCCAGAATTGGATAAATGTAAAAGTCCTTTCGGATTCAGATGCCCGGATGGCTCCTGTCGTTCAAAGTATGAGGATTGTTCTACTATATCAGTATGTCCTCCTAATCTTCCAATTAAATGTTTCGATAATTCTTGCAGAGCAAGCATAATAGAATGTCCCTCGTATCAATCATGCGGAGATAATAAAGTATCATGTCCTGATGGTACCTGTGCATTAAGCTATGAAGAATGTAATACGGTAGTTACTTGTCTTTCAGCGGCTCCATTTTTATGCTATGATAATACTTGTAAACCCATTATTGATGATTGTCCTCAACCACCAAAATGTTCAAAAACTGAAGTATTATGCCCTAATGGAGCTTGCACTACTTCAAGACAAAATTGTAAAGTTTTTGATCCTTGTGAATCTATTTATCCAGTAAAATGTGATTCTAATATTTGTGCTGAAAATTCTGATAAATGCAATTCAAGAACAAAGAGATGCCCTGAAGGTTATGTTTTATGTGATAATGGAGAATGCAAATCCTCAGGATATTTATGCGAAAAATTCGAATGCCCTAAAAATAAGCCGATTTTGTGCCCTGAAGGTGTTTGTGTTCATGATCCAAAATTGTGTGATAATGAGGAAAGTGGATGCCCCTATAATAAACCATATAAATGCAAAAACGGTACCTGTGTAGAAAATTTTATTTTATGTTTGGATAAAAATGTGACATGCGCAAAAGATTATAAAGCTTGTCCGGATGGTTCTTGTGTTTTTAAGGATGATGAGTGTCCTTTATTAAATGGTTGTTATAATGATAGAAAATTTAAATGCGCAGATGGTACATGTATTAATCCAGATACTACATCATGTACCCCCGTTCTATGTCCATATGACACTCCTTATAAATGTCCAAACGGTTATTGTGTTTCAAAATCAAGTGATTGCCCTAATGATTTATTCAATGATGATTTATATGATTGTGGTGAAGGCCTTATAATGTGCGTTGATGGTCGTTGTGTAGAATCAACAGATTATTGCAGACCTCTTTATAAATGCGAAAATTCTTACACCAAATGTGCTGATGGTACGTGCAGAGTAACTGAAGGATTATGTCCCAAAGAAATAAAATGCCCTGAATCAAGACCTTATTTATGCGATTCATATTGTGTCAAAAATGAAACAGAATGTAAAAATGGATATATTTGTCCTGATGGATATATGAAATGCTCTTATGATGGTTTATGTACAGAAAATATCAATGATTGCAGAAAAGAAGCTAATACTGATAGTGTATGCACTTTCGTGAATAAAAAAATGTGTAAAAATGGTAGATGTATAAATAGTGATTTTGATTGCTCTTTTGTATCTGATTCTTGCCCTGATGATGATAAACCTTATTTATGCCCGAATGGAGAATGCTCTGATGATTTAAATTGCACTAACCAAAAAGAATCTGAAAAAGAAATTTGCCCAACTGGTAAAATTATGTGCTCTTCTGGTAGATGTGTTGAAAATAAAACAGAAATATTAAGAACTCAATGCTCTAATAATATCGGATGTCCATTAGACAAGCCTTATAGATGTTCATCTGGAGAATGTGCAACAAGTGAACGAAAATGTCAAGTAACATCGATTTTACTAGATTCTTCCGGAAATAAAACTGTAAGATATAATTATATATGTGATTCATCAAAGCCTTATTTATGTGAGGATAAAACTTGTGTAAGTGATCCATCTTTCTGTAAAGTATCAGTAAGATGTCCTGAAGGTATGAAAAAATGTGGTAATGGTTACTGTGTAACTGATAATAAAAATAAAGAATACTGCGAAGACTTTGCTGATTTTTGTCCTTCATCTAATCCCATTCATTGTCCTAGTGGTGCCTGTGCCACTGATATTATTAAATGTCCTACTTCATTTAATATTCCTAAATGCAATGAAGGCGAGTTTTACTGTGCCAGAATGAATAAATGCATGACTAAAAAGTTAGACTGCTTATTATATATGGAAGATTTGGTGACCAAAAAAAATGAAGAAAAGCCTGATATGAGATTATTATTCGAAGAAAATGAAAATATTGTAAATCCTTTGAGAGATGAAGAATATATCAAACATCACCAAAAGAAATTGATATCATTAAGAGAAGAAGATGATCCATCAGATAAAGACAAAGATGATGATAAAGATACTACCAGTCAAACATTATGCTATGATGGTACTATTGCAACAGGAGACGAAAAATGCCCTATAGTTCCGGCATGTAAAATGGGGCAATATCGTTGCGAAAATGGTGCCTGTGCTTCAGATAAAAGTTTATGTCCAGTTGATGAATCATATATTTGTCCTCCTAATCAACATAAATGTCCCGATGGATTCTGCCATAAAGATTGTTCCGAAGTTGCTTTCCATGGATGTGAAGTTAATAAATATCAATGTAGTAATGGTCAATGTTTAGATGATAAATATGACTGTATAGGTTATTCAATGTGTCCTGATCCAGCTTTTCCTTTCAGATGCATTTCCGGTGAATGCAAAAGCTCTCCTGAAGATTGTGAGGTTATTCAACGTTTAGGAAGTGTTAAAAATTTAACATATTCTTTCAATAAAATGAATAAAATTGCTTTTAATTTCGCCTTTGACTCATATGGACGTCAGGTTGGATATTTGGAAATACCTGCAAGTGGGTTTAATTTAGAAAATGATTATTCTAAAATATATGTGGAAGAAGTCAGTTCTTCGCTATTAAAAGATTCTAAACTTTATAATAATAGTGAAGAATTTTTATTCAATGTATCTAATAGTATAATAGGTAGTGACGGTTTACTTAATTTTGAAAATAGTATAATGTCACCTGTGTTTAAATTTTACCCTAAAGAAAATAAAATTAGTTTTAAATTTAATGGTAAAATTGATATAGCGCATAATGAATACGAATCATCAGCATTTTACTATTATGATTATTGTCTTGCTAAATTAAAAGGATTCGATCTTAAAAATGATAAAATAATAGATGAAGAAGAACACGGATGGGAATGTGTAGAAAGACAAACCGAAGAAGATCAAACTGAATTCAAAATATCAGAATTTGGAGTATACGCTGTAATATTAAATCCATTGAGAAATAAGGCTACGTATTATGGAGATTCTGAAGCTAAAAACTTCTTCTTAGAAAATATTAAAATTATTTTAATCGTACTTGCTGTTATTATTGTCATAGTAATCGCAGTGTTTTATATATTCTCAAGAATCACAAGATATAGAAAGAAATATCATGCTAGTCGAGAAAGAATTTTACTTTTAAAACAACAAAGAGAAGAATACGAAAATATGACTACGGATATATTCGGACAAACTCTCGGTGATAATATTAATGGTATCGTATATAAAACGAATCCTGCGTATACGGTCACTGAAGAAGTACAAAAGGCGAGTGGGTCACTGGAGGATGAAATTGAAAAACTACAAATTGAATGTAAAAATGTTACTGAACAGAATGACAGATTACAGAAAGATATTGCTGAAATTACGAAAAAATATGAACAACTATCTGAAAGTATTGAAAATGCAAATAAATAGCATTAAATAATGAAATGTAGTTCCTTTGATTTAAAAGAACTTTAATAATTCTAAAAAACAATTTAAAATATATATTATTATTATTGGTGTAATTTAATTATACTATTTAAAAATAATATTTGATATTAAAA
>Ga0138317_1000064_pt1 | contig 10109 bp, 1 predicted proteins | sample Cowrumcornstover_2_FD_99365 | JGI IMG/M metagenome (GOLD analysis project Ga0138317, IMG submission 99365) | Metatranscriptome of Cow rumen microbial communities from the University of Illinois at Urbana-Champaign, USA - Cow X-1 corn stover... | ecosystem: Host-associated > Mammals > Digestive... | reverse complement strand
GTAAATGTCATCGGACGAGTTCCAGATAATCAGAATAAGCCAAAGGACCAAGGAGATCAATCCAAGACAAAACACCTCTAAAATTGTCCAAAGTAAAACTTCCTATCAAAAAGTGGGTTCATCTCGAATCCCAATTTCTACTCATTCTCAACCAGCCACGACATTTGTATCGAGAAGGGAGTTGAATCAATCTTCCCCTGTGTATACAGGGGGTATGAATCAATTACCCGTTCGATCAAATGTAGTGGCAACTCGACAAACACACCAAGAAAAAAAGGTGTATAAATATGAACCCAGACAAAGACAAAACCAAAATCAGAAACAAGTAAGTTCAGTCGGAAAAGCCCAAATCCCAAGATATCGTTCAACAGAAGAAAGCAAATACCAAAAAAGATATGAAACATCCGGAAGTCCTTTGAATCGTAGAAATGCTCCTATGACATTTGGAACAAATTACGGAAATAATTTCAATATTAAAAAATGGGCTTATGCTTCCAAGCAAGTCATTAATAAAATTATTATTATTCAGAGATGGTGGAGACTTTTATTAAAAAATAGTATTTATCGCCAAGGAAGATTCAACCGCAATTATGCGAAGACTTCAGCCATTAGATCCAAATCCTCAATGCAACCTACTTGCGAATTCCTTAAAGACTTCGTTAAACAAGGAGAAAACATCACAGAAAAAGTTTATCCAGGAAAAAACAATAAATTAGTAGTAGAAACCAGAAAGGTGGAAGTTTTTAAAAATATGAATCCAAATTCAAAAAGTCAAGTAAAAGTCAAAAAAACAGGAGAAAATATCACAGAAAAAACTTACCAAAAAAGAGATAATAAACTAATTAATGAAAGAAGAAAAGTTGAAGTCTTTCAAGTGAATAAACCTCAAATACCATCTGATATAAAAATGTTCACCACAGAAAAAGGAGAATATGCCTTAAGAATTCAAAAAAGTAAAAAATATATAGATAGAGAAAAAGGCAAAGAAAAAGAAACCATAATAAGTGATCGAAGGAAAGTTAGTGATATGAAACTAAGAGAACCTAGAAGAAGAGAAGTTCAACAAACTGATAGATATGGACTAAGAAAAGAAGGAGAGAAAATAACCGAAAGGATAATCCCAGGTAAAGATGATAATTTATACCTCGAAAGAAGAAAAGTAGAAGTTTTCAAAGACCTTAATTATAAAGATAAAACAAAATATCAAATATCAAATCAAAGAAGAGGACAAATTACTTCAACTCAAAGATTCAAAGAAGAAAATGGCTTAACAAAGGAACTAATCAAAGAAAAAATGATCGAAATTTGGTTAGAAGAAAGTTCTAAGGCTAAAGAAAACAGTTTTTCACTATATGCCGACTATGGTCAAAATAGATTAAGCAATTATGAAATTAGAAATACATCTTCAAGTTCTAGAATCGTAACAACAGACAAGAATAAAGAAGATATTAATTCTTTATTAAGGCAAATAAAAGATAAAGACAATGAATTAAACAAAATAGCCAATCAATTAAAGCAAGAAATGACCAAAAATAAAACAGTTTCTACAACTCAAAGAAATCAGCCAATGACCACAAGTAAAAACACCTATAGTTCTAGCACAACTAAAGTTCTCAATATAAACAACTTCGCTCTAGAAACAAAAATTCAGCAATTATTAACCAAATTAAAAGAAAAAGATGAACAATTTAATAAATTAGTAAATAAAATAAAAAATCAACCAAATAATGATTATGACCAAAGAACCACTTCAAGATTTTCTGGAAGACAAAGAGATAAAAGTACAGAAAGCTATTCAAAAGATAATAAGAATTATGTTAAAAATGTATATGAAACTATTAATAGAACCATTGGGGAATATGACACTTTAAATACTCAAAATACTTTAAATGAAGAAAATACTGAAAAAATTACTCAATTAGAAAACATCATTAAAGAGAAGGACATTGAATTAGAAAGATTAATTTCTGAATTAGATAATTTGAAAGAGAATCCTAAAAAGCCAGAATTTAATGATTTAATATTTGAACAATGTTATGGTTTAGGTATATATTCAGAAAATGATAGATGGATAGATAATGTCCAAATAAGTCCAATAAATGAATTATATATCTGTGATAAAAGAGACTGGAATGAATTAAACGAAGTATCCCAACTTGACCTTTCCATTTTGAGCATCGGCAAAAAATGGGATGATGAAATCATAGAACAAGGCAATAATGGTATCTACATATCAGCTCTTGAAAAAGATGATTTAGCACATCAAAACATAAATTTATTACAAATTAATGGCACACCCATTTTCGAAAAATGGCTAAATGAAATCGAGCCTGATTCTGCAATAGAAAAATTATCAATAGAAAAAGAACCGAAACAAGAGAACGTCATAGAACCAAAAGATGGCTTAAATATATTAAATTTAGAAAAACCCGAAAATACCATTCAACAAGTTAATTATATTTTCGTTCAAGGAATGAAATTACCTTGGGAAAACTTAGAACAAGAAACAAAGGAAATCTTCATTCAAAAAAAAGAAAAACAAGAAAACATTTTAGAATCAAGAGATAGTATCGAAATTATCTCTTTAGAAAAAGATCCTTTAGAAAGGCAATTAATTAATCAATTAATCATTTATGAATTAGAAAGACCTGAAAATGAATGTCAAAGAGCACAAGAAATGGAAATAATAAAAGAAGAAAAGCCTGAAAATATAATTGAAGAAAGAGATAGTATAACAATTATTGGCTATGAAAAAGAAGAACTTTTTAAGCAAAATATAAATGAATTGAATATTGAAGGAATCCAAAAAGAAGAAAATTTAATTCAAAGAACTCAAGAATTAGTTATAGAAAAAGACCCAATCCCTGATTTCGAAATATTCGCAAGAGATAGTATTCAAATAGTGGGATTGGAAAGAGAAGAATTAATTGTGCAAACAATTAATCAACTTTTCATTGAAGAAATAATGAGGGAAGAAAATGAAATTCAAAGGAATGAAGAAGTAGAATTATATGCATTAAGTAAGCCTGAAAATATTTTTGAGCAAAGAGATAGTTTAGAAATCGCGGGATATGAAAAGGAACCTTTAACTCAACAATTAATTAATCAATTAATCATATATGGATTAGAAAGACCAGAAAATTTGTGTCAACATGTAACAAATATAGAAATAGAACAAATTGAAAGACCAGAAAATATTTTTAATCAAGTTGATAGTATTTCAATTATTGCTTTAGAAAAAGATCCTTTACAAACACAATTAATTAATGAATTAATCATTTATGGATTAGAAAGACCTGAAAACTTATGTCAACATATTGGTGAAATAGTGATAGAAGAAAAGCAAAGACCTGAAAATATTTTTAATCAAGTTGATAGCATAGCAATTATTGCTATAGAAAAGGAACCTTTACAAACCCAATTAATTAATGAATTAATCATATATGGATTAGAAAGACCTGAAAATTTATTACAAAGAACTGGTGAATTTGAAATAGAAAAAACTCCAAGACCTGAAAATATATTAGAGCAAAGAGATAGTATAGAAATTCTAGGATATGAAAAAGATCCTCTAACAACTCAATTAATCAACGAATTAATTATATATGGATTAGAAAAGCCTGAAAATTTAGTTCAAAGAACCACCGAATTAGAAATAGAAAAAACGCCAAGACCTGAAAATGAAATTACACAAAGAGATAGTTTAGAAATACTAGGTTTTGAAAAAGAACCTTTGATAACTCAATTAATTAATGAATTAATCATTTATGGATTAGAAAGACCAGAAAACATAGTTCAAAATACTGGTGAATTAGAGTTATTAGAAATTCCTAGACCTGACAATATATTTAATCAAGTTGATAGTATTGAAATAATAGCTTTAGAAAAAGATCCTTTACAAACCCAATTAATCAATGAATTAATCATTTATGGATTAGAAAGGCCAGAAAATATAGTTCAAAATACTAGTGAAGTTGAATTAACGGCAATTTCCAGACCTGACAATATATTTAATCAAGTTGATAGCATTGAAATAATAGCTTTAGACAAAGAACCTTTACAAACTCAATTAATTAATGAATTAATCATTTATGGATTAGAAAGACCTGAAAATTTAGTTCAAAAATCAGGTGAACTAGAGTTATTAGAAATTCCTAGGCCAGATAATATATTTAATCAAGTTGATAGCATTGAAATTATATCTTTAGAAAAAGCTCCTCTAAATACTCAATTAATTAATGAATTAATCATATATGGACTAGAAAGACCAGAAAATTTAGTTCAAAGAACTGGTGAATTAGAGATTGAAAAAACACCAAGACCAGAAAATATATTAGAGCAAAGAGATAGCATTTCAATTATAGCCTTTGAAAAGGATCCTTTACAAACCCAATTAATCAATGAATTAATCATTTATGGATTAGAAAGACCAGAAAATAAAATTGAATTAGTATCTGAATTAAATATAGAAAAAACCCAAAGACCAGAAAATGTCATTGAAGAAATATATGCTATTAAGGTTTTAGGATACGAAAAGGAACCTTTGATTTTACAAATGATAGAATCTTTATTCATCGAAGAAATAAAAAGGCCAGAAAATGACTCACAAAAAATAGATGATTTAATCTGGGAAGGAATTCAACCTGAGCTAGTTTACGATCCAGTAAATAGTATAGAGATAATCCCAGCAGAAAAAGAGCCTTTGCAATATCAAAAAATTGATGAACTTTTAATTTGTTCAATAGAAAGACCAATTAACGAATTCCAAAAGATAGATGAAATGACAATATTAAGAGTACCAAGGCCAGAAAATAAAATCGATCAAATAAATAGTATCGAAATACATCCGATAATAAAACCTTTATTATATGAATTAATTAATGAATTATTCATTAGTGGATTAGAAAGAGAAGAAAATATCGTTGAAGAAATAAACTCTATTCAAATTTGTGCTATAGAAAAAGAACCTTTACAAGAACAATTGATCGATATATTATCTATTGAACAAATTCAGAGGCCGGAAAATGAAGCACAGTTAATTGACGAAATATTGCTTGAAAATATTTCTAGACCTGAAAATATTCCTGAATTAAATAATGAAATTCAGATATTGGGATATGAAAAGGAACCTCTTATTGTGCAATTAATTAATGAATTAATCATACAAGCTATAGATAGGCCAGAAAATGAAGAACAATTTGTTACTGAATTAGCTTTATCAGCAAAAGAAAGACCAGAAAATATTTTTGCTCAAGTTGATAGTATAGAAATTATCGCTTTAGAAAAAGAGCCTTTGCAACCACAATTCATCAATGAATTATTCATTGATGCAATTGAAAGACCCGAAAATATATTTGAACAAATTGATGAAATTGAATTAGAAGCTAAAGATAGACCTGAAAATATATCTGAACAAATTGATGAAATTGAATTAATGGCAAAAGATAGACCTGAAAATATATTTGATTCAATTGATGAAATAGAATTATTAAGCAAAGAAAGACCAGAGAATGATGAACAATTCGTGACTGAATTAGTTTTATCAGCAAAAGAAAGACCAGAAAATGATGAGCAATTCGTGACTGAATTAGTTTTATCAGCAAAAGAACGACCAGAAAATGAAGAGGAATTTATTACTGAATTAGTTTTATCAGCCAAAGAAAGACCTGAAAATATATTTGAACAAATAGATGAAATTGAGTTATTATCTAAGGAAAGGCCTGAAAATATATCAGAATTCATAGATGAAATAGAATTATTATCTAAAGAAAGGCCAGAAAATATATCTGAATCAATTGATGAAATAGAATTACTAGCTAAAGAAAGACCAGAAAATATATTTGATCAAATTGATGAAATTGAATTATTAAGTAAAGAAAGACCAGAAAATGAAGAGGAATTTATTACTGAATTAGTTTTATCGGCTCAAGATAGACCTGAAAATATATTTGAACAAATAGATGAAATTGAATTATTATCAAAAGAAAGACCAGAAAATATAACTGAACAAATTGATGAAATTGAATTATTATCAAAAGAAAGACCAGAAAATATATTTGAACAGATAGATGAAATTGAATTAATGGCAAAAGATAGACCTGAAAATATATCTGAACAAATTGATGAAATAGAATTATTAGCAAGAGATAGACCTGAAAATATATCTGAACAAATTGATGAAATAGAATTAGAAGCTAAAGATAGACCTGAAAATATATTTGAATCAATTGATGAAATTGAATTATTTGCTAAGGAAAGACCAGAAAATGAATCAGAATTTATAGATGAAATTGAATTAGTTGCAAGAGAAAGACCTGAAAATATATTTGAACAAATTGATGAAATTGAATTATTAGCTAAAGAAAGACCAGAAAATATTTTTGAACAAATTGATGAAATTGAATTATTAGCTAAAGAAAGACCAGAAAATATTTTTGAACAAATAGACGAAATTGAATTAATGGCGAAAGAAAGGCCTGAAAATATTAATGAATTTATAGATGAAATCACATTAATAGCCAATGAACGACCTGAAAATATCTTCGAACAAATAGATGAAATCGAACTATTAGCTAAAGAAAGACCAGAAAATTTCTTTGAACAAATTGATGAAATTGAATTATTTGCCAAAGAAAGACCTGAAAATGAATCAGAGTTTATTGATGAAATTGAATTATCTGCCAGAGAAAGACCTGAAAATATATTTGAGCAAATTGATGAAATTGAATTATTAGCTAAAGAAAGACCTGAAAATATATTTGAGCAAATTGATGAAATTGAATTATTATCCAAAGAAAGACCTGAAAATATATTTGAATCAATTGATGAAATAGAATTATTTGCTAAAGAAAGGCCAGAAAATGAATCAGAGTTCATAGATGAAATTGAATTAGAAGCAAGAGAAAGACCAGAAAATATTTTCGAACAAATTGATGAAATAGAATTATTATCTAAAGAAAGACCAGAAAATATTTCTGAACAAATTGATGAAATAGAATTAATGGCAAGGGATAGACCAGAAAATATATTTGACCAAATTGATGAAATTGAATTAATTTCAAAAGAAAGACCAGAAAATATAACTGAACAAATAGATGAAATTGAATTATTGTCAAAGGAAAGACCAGAAAATATATCTGAACAAATTGATGAAATTGAATTATTATCTAAAGAAAGACCTGAAAATATATTTGAACAAATTGATGAAATAGTATTATTATCTAAAGAAAGACCTGAAAATATATTTGAATCAATTAATGAAATAGAATTATTTGCCAAAGAAAAACCAGAAAATGAATCAGAATTCATTGATGAAATTGAATTATCCTCAAAAGAAAGACCAGAAAATATTTTCGAGCAAATTGATGAAATAGAATTAATGGCCAAAGAAAGACCAGAAAATGTATTTGTTCAACTAGACAGCTTTGATATTGCTTCTTTAGATAGACCAGAAAATGTCTATGAACAAATAGATGAAATTGAATTGTTATCAAAAGAAAGACCTGAAAATATAACTGAGCAAATTGATGAAATCGAATTATTATCAAAAGAAAGACCTGAAAATATATTTGAACAAATAGATGAAATTGAATTAATGGCAAAAGAAAGACCTGAAAATATTTTAGAATCAATTGATGAAATAGAACTATTTGCTTTGGAAAGACCTGAAAATATATTTGAACAAATCGATGAAATCCAATTATTATCCAAAGAAAGACCAGAAAATATATTAGAATCAATAGATGAAATAGAATTATTATCTAAAGAAAGACCAGAAAATATATCCGAACAAATTGATGAAATAGAATTATTATCTAAAGAAAGACCAGAAAATATTTTAGAATCTATTGATGAAATAGAACTAATGTCAAAAGAAAGACCTGAAAATGTCAATGAACAAATTGATGAAATAGAATTATTGGCTAAAGAAAGACCTGAAAATATCTATGAACAAATCGATGAAATAGAAATATTATCCAAAGAAAGGCCTGAAAATATAGTTGAATCAATAGATGAAATTGAATTATTTTCAAAAGAAAGACCAGAAAATATATATGAGCAAATTGATGAAATAGAAATATTATCCAAAGAAAGGCCAGAAAATATATTAGAATCAATTGATGAAATTCAATTATTAACAAAAGAAAGACCTGAAAATATATTTGAACAAATTGATGAAATAGAATTATTATCCAAAGAAAGGCCTGAAAATATATTAGAATCAATTGATGAAATTCAATTATTAACTAAAGAAAGACCTGAAAATATATTAGAATCAATCGATGAAATCGAACTTTTATCAAAAGAAAGACCTGAAAATATAAATGAACAAATAGATGAAATTGAATTACTTTCAAAAGAGAGACCAGAAAATATCCAAGATTCAATTGATGAGATTCAAATATTTTCAAAAGAAAGACCAGAAAATATATTTGAATTGATAGATGAAATAGAAATAGTAGCCAAAGAAAGACCTGAAAATATAAATGAACAAATTGATGAAATTGAAATAATATCAAAAGAAAGACCAGAAAATATATTGGAATCAATTGATGAAATTCAAATATTATCAAAAGAGAGACCAGAAAATGTATTTGAATCAATTGATGAAATTCAGATTTCTTCCATAGAAAGGCCAGAAAATATTTTGGAATCCATAGATGAAATTCAGATTTCTTCAATAGAAAGACCAGAAAATATTTTGGAATCCATAGATGAAATTGAAATTCAAGCCATAGAGAGAGCCGAAAATATTCAAGAATCCATAGATGAAATTCAAATATCCGCAAAAGAAAGAGCTGAAAATATATTAGATCAAATAGATGAAATAATGATCCAAGCAAAGGAAAGAGTTGAAAATATTGAAGAATCAATAGATGAAATAGAAATATCTGCTAAAGAAAGGGCAGAAAATATATTTGAATCAATAGATGAAATTGAAATACAAGCTAAAGAAAGAGCTGAAAACATTAACGAATCAATTGATGAAATCCAAATACTTAGTAAAGAAAGGGCAGAAAATATTTTAGAATCGATTGATGAAATCCAAATTTCTGCTAAAGAAAGAGTAGAAAATATTCTTGAATCAATTGATGAAATTGAAATTCAAGCTAAAGAAAGAGCTGAAAACATAAATGAATCAATAGATGAAATAGAAATATCAGCAAAAGAAAGAGCAGAAAACATTCAAGAATCGATAGATGAAATCCAAATATCTGCTAAAGAAAGAGCTGAAAATATTGAAGAATCCATTGATGAAATAGAAATTCATGCAAAAGAAAGAGCAGAAAATATCGAAGAATCCATTGATGAAATAGAAATTCATTCAAAAGAAAGAGCAGAGAATATTGAAGAATCTATAGATGAAATTCAAATATCTTCAAAAGAAAGAGCAGAAAATATTGAAGAATCTATAGATGAAATTCAAATATCTTCAAAAGAAAGAGCCGAAAATATTGAAGAATCAATAGATGAGATTGAAATATCTGCTAAAGAAAGAACTGAAAATATTCAAGAATCTATTGATGAAATAGAAATTCATGCAAAAGAAAGAGCTGAAAATATATTAGAATCCATTGATGAAATACAAATATCTGCTAAAGAAAGAGTTGAAAATATTGAAGAATCAATAGATGAAATAGAAATTCATGCAAAAGAAAGAGCCGAAAATATTGAAGAGTCAATAGATGAGATTGAAATTGCATCTAAAGAAAGAGTTGAAAATATTTTAGAATCTATTGACGAAATAGAAATTCAGGCCAAAGAAAGAATTGAAAATATAATAGAATCAATTGATGAAATTCAAATCTCTTCAAAAGAAAGATCTGAAAACATTCAAGAATCCATTGATGAAATAGAAATTCATGCTAAAGAAAGATCTGAAAACATTCAAGAATCCATTGAAAATTGAAATTCATGCAAAAGAAAGATCTGAAAACATTCAAGAATCCATTGACGAAATTGAATTTCATGCAAAAGAAAGATCAGAAAACATCCAAGAATCCATTGACGAAATTGAAATTCATGCAAAAGAAAGATCAGAAAACATCCAAGAATCCATTGACGAAATTGAAATTCATGCAAAAGAGAGATCTGAAAACATCCAAGAA
>Ga0138317_1000062_pt1 | contig 10176 bp, 1 predicted proteins | sample Cowrumcornstover_2_FD_99365 | JGI IMG/M metagenome (GOLD analysis project Ga0138317, IMG submission 99365) | Metatranscriptome of Cow rumen microbial communities from the University of Illinois at Urbana-Champaign, USA - Cow X-1 corn stover... | ecosystem: Host-associated > Mammals > Digestive... | reverse complement strand
TATTTATATTTTAATTTTTGATTTTTGAAAAGTGGAACTTTTTGAATTTGATGAATTCATGGTAAATTTATTTTTTGGTGAGGTATTACTAATATTGACATTACCGAAACTCTTATGGTTGCTATAAATGTCATTATTTTCAGAATCTTCTTCTTCTTCATTGTATGTAATTCTCCATGTTGGTTTTTCTTTTGAAGAAAGCGTTGAAAATAATTTGGTTGAAATATGAGTAGTATTAATAATTAATACTTTATTAGTTTCAATATTTAGAAGTGAAAGTTGTCCAGCATGCCCATTTGAAACCTTTGATATACAAGAAAAACTTGATGAAAAATTAAGAAACGATTTATATTTAACTATCCTAAAAGAAAAAGGCAATTCAATAAATGAGGAAATAATATTATTTATTATTGATTTTTATGTTAATGACGGAGAATTAAGTGCTAAAGCATTATTAGATATTATATTAGAATGCTCTGATGTAATAAAAGCTAAATTCTTGGAAAAAATAAAAAATTTATTTATAAATGAGGATGATTTCCTAGAAATAGAAAATAATGAAAGATTTATATTATTTAAGGGATTATTAGATAATGGAATTATTCTTAATGAAAATTTCCAATATATATATTTTATTGAAAGTGCTATAAAAAAAGCTAAAAATCTTCTTGAAATTTTGAAATTGAAAAAAGGAAATATCGATTGGAATAAAATATATGCATTTTATAATGAAAAAGGAGAAAAAGAAGAAAAGGAAAAAAAAGAAAAAGCATTTTCAGAAAAATTATTAGCAATTTGTTTAAATGATGAAAATGAATCGTCTAATATTAAATCAGAATATGACCAACTTATATCAACAATTAAAAAAAAATCTGATTCTCTCAAAATAATCCTTGATGATTTTGCTGGATTTTTCGGAGAAAGCCAAAAGGAAAATATAGATGAAATAAAAAAGTTTATTAAAAATATGAGCTCAGGCCCAGTTAATTATTATGAACAAAATAAACAAAAAATAGATGAACTTATTAATAAATACGAAAAAGAATCAAGGGAACGAAGAGAAAAAATTAAAAGTTCAATTTTTTGCAATATTTATAATGATAAAAAAATAAAATTTAAAAATAGTCATGAACAAAGTTGGATTAATGAAACAGAAAAAGATTTCAAAAAATTGAAGGTAATTTTTGAAGATAAAGGTATTAATTCCTTAGATAAAAATACATTGCATATTTGTTTGAAAACAATAAAAGAAAAAGATAAAGAAGAAATGTTAAAAGAGTTTGATATTTTATTAGAATTATTAAAAATGAAAGCTTCTCAAGAAAAGAAAGAGGAGGTTATTAATAATTTAAGCTTATTATCAAAAAAGGAAGATATTATTAATATTGCAAATGCAATTTACTTGTTTATAGCTAATTCTCATTTAATAAAAGGAAATTTATGGAATTTAGTTGAAGAAATACAAAAAAATAAGGAAAAATTAAATAATTTGGAAGATTTAATGAAATATATTGACAACTTAAGGGAGAATAATATTGACATAGATATACTATATGATAAAAATTATCATTATGATAATTATTTAAATATTTTATTAAATTTAAAAGAGGAGCCAAAGGCAATTTCTTTTTTATTAGAAAAAAATGAAGATGATTGTAAATCATTGAAAGAAGCAGCAGGGGGTGATGATAATGCTCTTTTAAGCATACAAGATATTGATGATTTCAGAACATGTATTATATTTATAAAAAAATTAGGAAATAGAAAAAAAATGAATGATTGTGATTTTTTCAAAGCATTCCAAGAAAATGTTAAAAAAACTAAAGATATTCAACTTTATTTCAATCGATATGTAAATATTTATAATGAGCTGAAAAAATTATTCAAAAATAAATTTGATAAATTAGCTACATCCAAACAAAAAATAATTTATATTTGTGAAAATTCGGTATTTAATTTAAAAAATAAAAAACATTCATTTTTTGAAGGATATTATTTTGATAAATCCACAAATGAGGGAAGAGAAAGCGATGAAAAAGATAATGGAAAAATATATATTAAAATTTCTGCTATAAAAGAATTGAAAGATCGCGCATCATTAACTAAAAAAATGTCAAATGATGCTGAAGAAAAAAAAAATATGGAAATATTTAAAATATTTAGGGAAAATGTTATTGTTTTATTTAAAATATATGACCTAATTAAAGAAATATATTATTGTGGATATATAGAGGAAATAGAAGTTATAATTACTTTTAACGATTATAAAACTAATTTCAAAGGTTGTGGTTTAGATACTTCTAATCCAGAAGAGATTATAAAATGTTTAACAAATATTAATAATGATTTTAAAAAAAAACAATTGAGTGCATATAGAGATAGAGAATTAATTAGATATATTTATGGAAGACAAATAAATTTAATTTATGATAAAATATATAAAAATAAAAATAATGATATCCTTCCTCTTCTAAAGTTTATTTCCAATAATTCAAAGATTAAATTTGATTCAATAGATTATAATGTGAATGAAGAAAAAGATATTTATTTTAATATTGATTGCTATTTAAAATATATACTCAAAAAAAATGAAATAAAAATAGAAGATATTAACGAAAAAGATAATACAATAGAAAAAAAAGATGGAGATAATGAATTTAGTGGAATTTATTGCTTTCAGGCACTTAATATTCAAAAAAATGTTTTACAAATATATAAATATCTAACAAAATCAACTCCTCATGCGCAATATATTTTATTTTGCAATAAAGAAACTACAAGTGAAGAATTAGCTGCATTTTTATATAGAGCTTTTTTATGTAAAAGGCATTCATGTTTCATAATTGCAGGAATAGAATTACTTTCATTTAAGGAAAAAATTACCCTGAAGTCTATATTTAATGAATATGCAAATAATGAAAAAAAAATGAAATCTTGTCTAGTTGTTGTATATATGAACACTGATGCAGATATAGTAAAATATATCCACACATTAAAAAAACGATTTTTCAGAAACATATTAAATGAATTAGATAATCAAAACATGGATGATATTAATAAAAAAGTTGAAATTATTAAGTCAGATAAATCGGGAGTAGGAAAATCAACTCATATAATAACAGAAATAAAAAAATTAAGAAAAAAATATGTATATTTTCCATTCGGAGGAGTATTTACAAGAAAAGACATTTTGAAAAGATTGAAAGATCTAAATAAAATAGACGATATAAATAATGCAGTAATACATTTAGATTTATATGATACTGAACTAATAGATTTAACAATGGAATTTTTATTTTCATTATTAATAACAAGGATTTATGGACAAAATGATGATATTTTTTATTTATCTGAGGATATACCTATAATGGTTGAAATACCAAATGGATTTATTGATTATATGAAAAAATTTCCTTTATTGGATATATTTAAAAAAACTTATTTGGAAATAGAGCATTTAGCTCCATTGATTATATCAAATGAAAAAAATTCAAATATTCAAGTTGTGGCTAATTATTTACAATATTTACAAGATGAAAAAAGTAAACAATTTTTGAATAGTCATGATATTTATTTTGACGGGATAACTCCTCCATATTGGATCGAATTTCCGAGTACAATTAAAGCAGATGTAATAAGTCAAGAAGATTGCCAAAAATTGATTTTTGATATTATAAATAATAAAATGCAAATAAAATACCCAAATTATTACCAAATTACTTCTTTTATAAATCTTTTAGGTAGTCTTCTTAAAAAATTTTCTCAAAATTTTCTTTTTTCTGCTGGAAGTTTAAATGAAGATAGACAAAATAATTATGGTTCAAGAGATATAAGAAGTTATATAATAGAAAATTATATTTTATTCATACAATATTTTATAGATGGAGGATTTATTAATTTAATTAATAATCAAACTAGAAATTTCAGACAAATGAGTCGAAATTTTGATGAAAATAGAGAAAATGAAGAAGCAATTCAAGAATTAGATGAAGTAGGAAAAAATGAAAATAATTTGGTATCTTTCGATAAACTTAAAAATTCATTTTTACTTTTTCAAGAAAAAGATGGAGAAGGTTTTGAAATTATATCGAATGAAAAAAATAAAGAGGATTATAAAAGATATACAGATATCTTAAAATCACAAAAAATGGGAAATAAAAATACTAATGATGATGAAAATAAAAATAATGAAAATGATGAGACAAAAAAACAAAGATCCTTTTTAAACCGTTTGAAGAATATATTAAATATAAATAATGATGTAGGAAATTCAACCAAGATAGAAAAATTAGAAAAAATTAAAATAGATAAAGGTACAGGAAATAAAAATTTGAATAAAAAATCTAAAGAAAATTCAAAAAAAAATGAGAAAAAAAAGAAAAGAAATAAAAAAGAAAATGAAGAGGAAGAAGAAGAAGAAGATGAAGAAGATAATATTGACGATGAACAAGATAATGAAAACTCTCCAAGAAAAACATTATTCGACATTGCTGATAATTATGTATTTACCAATGATAATTATTTTAAATTAGCTCTTATTTTATTAAGAATTAGAGCCCAAATTCCAGTAATAATGATGGGAGAAACAGGTTGTGGTAAAACATCCCTTATTAGAATATTATCAGAAATGCTTAATAATGGAGATAAGAAAAAAATGAAAATATTAAATATTCATGCAGGAACAAATGATAGTGATATTATAAGATTCCTCAAAAAAAAAGTAATTCCTGAAGCTAAAAAATTACAAGAAAAAGAAAGGGAAAAAAGAGAAAATTATATTAAGAATGGTTTTATATTCTATGAAACAAAATTATGGGTATTTTTAGATGAAATCAATACTTGCAAGTCAATGGGTTTAATTAGTGAAATATTATGCAAAAGAACTTTTCAGGGAAATCCTCTTCCAACAAATATATCTTTTATTGCGGCTTGTAATCCTTATAGAATTGACCCAAAAAAGATAAAAAAAAGAAATGGGCTTGATGCAGCAAATGCACAAAATCAAATTGAAAATAATTTAAAAGATCAAAAAGAAATAGATAAAGTAAAAAACTCTTCAAATCAAAGTTCATTAGTATACACTGTAAATCCTTTACCTCATTCACTTTTAAATTTTGTTTTTGATTTTGGAAGAGTAAAAGAAGATGATGAAAAAGAATATATTATTAATATAATTGAACAAAGCCAAAGGAAATATTTTAACACATATAAAAGTGCTAGATTTAATATAAATGATTTTAAGAAAATTAATGAATTAGCAGTAGAATTGATTGTTGAATCGCAAGACTTCATAAGAAAAAAAAATGATGTATCTTCTGTTTCACTAAGAGAAATCAGAAGATTTAATATTTTTTTTGAATACTTTTATGAATATTTAAGAAAAAAAAAAGAAATGAAAATAGAAGAGCAAACTGAAATTAGTATCAGTGAATTAGAAAAAGAAAATTATAACTTTTATTCAAAACTTGAATATAAAGACATACATATATATTCAATTATATTATCTATTTTTGTTTGTTATTATTTACGAATTCCTGAAAATGAAGTTAGAAAGGAACTAAATAATAAGTTAAAGGTAATATTAGAAAAATATGATAAAAATTATAAAGAATTTTTAGAAATTCCTTTAAAAGAAGAAAATTTTGTTGCTGAAAGTATAGATTTGGAAAAAGGTATTGCTAAAAATAAGGCTCTTTTAGATAATATATTTGCTTTGTTTGTTACTATAAATACAAAAGTTCCTATATTTATTGTCGGTAAGCCAGGATGTAGTAAATCATTGAGTGTTCAATTAATTAATAAATCTATGAGAGGTGATGCCTCAAAAAAATTATTATTTAAAAATCTTCCAGAAATTATTATGAGTTGTTATCAAGGGTCAATGGGAAGTACTTCTAAAGGTGTAAAAAGTGTTTTCCAAAGAGCAAGAAATATACTCAAAAATGTTAAAAAGCAAAGAAATAATTTAAAAGACAATGAAATTAATGAAAAAAAAATTCAAGAAGTAATTTCAATGATATATTTCGATGAAATGGGTTTGGCAGAACATTCTCCAAATAATCCTTTAAAAGTAATACATTCAGAATTAGAATATGATTTAAATGAAGGAGATAAAAAAGTTGCTTTTGTTGGTATATCAAATTGGGCTTTAGATGCTTCAAAAATGAATCGTGGATTATTCTTATCAATTCCTGATCCAGAAAGAGAAGATGCCAAATATACTTCATATACGATAGGTGAATCATATGATTCCACTCTTGCGAATACATATAAATCAGTATATGAAAGTCTTGGAGATATATATTATGATTATAAACATTATTTATTGGAACAATTTTCTAATGGATTAGAAGAATTTCATGGAAATAGAGATTTTTATCATATGGCTAAAAATGTTGCAAGAAATATTGTTAAAGAAAATACTAATGCTTTAAGTCAAAATCAAAAAAATTTCATCATAAAAAAAAGTATCGAAAGAAATTTTGCCGGTTTGGTATTTGAAAATTCAAAAGAAACTTCATTAAAGAGAATTAAAAAATATTATAGATATTTTGATGATAATGTCGAAATTGAAGATAGATATGATGTTAAGGATATTATTGGCCAAAATATTGAGGATTTGAAAAGTAGATATCTTTTAGTAATTTCAAAACCTTCTATAAGTGAATTTTTATTAACTTCAATATTAAAAGAAAAAAATAAGGAATATAATTATTATAAAGGAAGCCCTTATGAGGAAGACAAAAAAAGTGAAGAATATATCTTAAAAATGTTAAATAAAATTCAATTAAATATGGAACAAGAAAAAGTTTTAATTTTGAATAATTTAGAATCAGTTTATCCTGCCTTATATGATTTATTTAATCAAAATTTCAATCAAATAGGAAAAAAAAATTTTGCAAGAATTGCATTAGGATATACAACAAATGCTTATTCTTTAGTCAATGACAAATTTAGATGTATAGTTAATGTTGATGATGATAAAATAAAAAAAGAAGAACCCCCATTTTTAAATAGATTTGAAAAGCATATTATATCATTTGAAAATTTATTGAATGAAAAATATTTAAATAAATCGAAGGAAATTTATAATATTTTATTAGAATTGACACAAAATAATGACCCTGAAAATGCATTTTTAGGAATAAATTATAATTTGAAAGAAATATTTATTAATTTAGATAAAGAAGAAATAAATGCTTATATATATAAAAATTATAAGAATGATGATTTAAACCAAAAGGACGAACTAGCAAATCTAAATGAATTAACTGATAAAGTAATTGAAAAGCTCAGTTTATTGCTACCTCAAGATATAATTATTTATAAGAAATATAGTGGATTTGATAAAAAATATCCTAGAATTGCTGAAAAAATTATAGAAGAATATAATAAAGGTGAGCATAATAATTTTGCTTCATTTTTGAAGAAAATGAAAGATATGAAAAATGTAATATATACTTTTAGTGATATCTTTAGTCATATTAAAAACATCAGTAATATTGACAATGATATTTTGGGAAAAATAGAAGAAGATAATATTACTACTATTGAAATAAATTCTTTTACTACAGAAAATAAATTCGAAGATAAATTAAATGATAGTTTTTTCAACGATAACAATAAAAAATTATGTATTATAAAATTTCAATCAAAAGAAAGACATTTTCTTAATTATGTAAAATTCATGATCGAAAATAAAGAAAAGGAAATGAATAATAATGATAATGAAAAAATAAAGAAAGCTTTTGTATTTATAGTTTATTTAGATAGAACATTTAATAATAATCAGGATAGTAATGCTATAGAAAATGATGGAGGAAACAAAAATAATGAAACAATTTCACTCACTTCTGAATTTTACCAAATCTTTATAGATGATTTAAATGGAAGTGATAATAATACAATAAATGATATACTTACTTTAAGTAGAGGTGGAATAATAAAAAAATGGATTAATTATAACGATATAATAAAATATAGAATCTATGAGACATTTTATTATATGGATTATAATATTTTATGTGATTATAAAAAAATAACTAAAAAAAATTATTCAAAAAAAATAGCCGATGTTTTAGAAAAAAATGAAAAAATAAAAGGAAAAATTCATGAATTAATAGCGAAACAAATGGAAAAAGATGAAAATTTAATTAGTAATTCATTTAAAAAAAAAGATTTAGTTACAATATATGATATTGATTTTATATCTTGTATTCAATTCTATTTAAGTGAAAAATATGCCCAATATTTTAACGAGTTTTATTATAAAGCAGAAAAAGATCAATTCTTTTCGACATTAATATCTATAGAAGCATTAAAAAAAGAAGAGAAAGATGGAAATTTAATTAATATTCAAGATGAAGATGAAGAAAAAAATGTAAAAGTTGAAGAAGATAAAGAAAAAGATAATAAAGGAAATAAATATCATGAAGATATGGTCAAAAAGCTTATTGACATATATTTCCAAAAACTCAATTTAGAGAAGGAAAAAACAAATCAAAAAGAAATGGGAGAAGAAAATCAAAAAAATATGAATATTATTGAAGAATATGGAGCAAATAAAGTCGATATTATTTTGGGATTTGAATTGCCCGGAATATTTCCAATAATTTCATCTATTGTTAAAAGAAGTAGACAAGATATAATAAAAAAATATCTGATAAATGAGAGTAATTTAAGGAAATTTATTGCTGAGGAAGATATAATAAACGAAAAAAAAGAATATGAAAAAAAATTAAAAGATCTTAATAATATATTATTTATAGATTTAGATAAAAATGAAAATATAAAAAGTATAATAATGGAAAATGATATTATAAAAAATGAATTTGCTGTATCATTTTTGGAAGATTATTATAATATTTTTATTTATAACAATTTAGTTAATTATATTAAACCCGAAGAAAACAATAATAAAAAGTATAAGTTTGATTTATCTGAATTAAAAAACGTATTAAAATTAATAGTGAAATATAATGAAAATATAAACCATGATTTAGATTTAGAATCTATAGTGAGTATTATAAATTGGATAGAAACTTACTCTATAGAAATCGCTTATATTTTAAAAATTTATATTATGCTAAGAAAATATATAGATAATATTTATAGCTCAATGGAAAAAACTTTAAAAGAAGGCTTGATTAATTATGGAGATAATGAAAAATGTCAGGAATATACTTCGGTAGTTAATAAAGCTCTTTTCAATGGTTTTGAAGCAATTCTTAAAATTATTACTTCAAGTATTGAATTATATACCAAAAGAGAAAAAAAAGAAGAAATTGATAAACTTTTAAACATGAATAAAGAAATATTAAATCAAATGAATAAATTTAATCTGAATTTAAAATTATTCTCCAAAGAAATTTTAACTTTACAAGAAATAATCGAAATAATAGATTTATTAAATATAAATGGTAAATGTAAAAAGGAAAATTTAGAGACAATAATAAAATATTTTTCTGAAGACTTAGATGAAAATAATTTAGTAGAAAACTTTGATAAATTTAATAAATATTTGGAACAAATATTTGATAAAAATAATTCTTATTATAAATTAATTTCTATTGTTTTCAAAAATGAATTTGCTAAAAATAATAACAATATTGATTTTAAAAATAAAATAACAGCTATTATAACAAGTAAAAATGAATATATTTTAAGTAATAGCCAATTATTGAAAATTATACTTGAATTTGATACATCTCCAGACAAAATAGGAAATAATTTGGATACAATATTAAAAGACCAGAATATATTACAAATAATAAATAATAATTGTAATAATGAATTTTTGGAGCAAAACATTTTAAATATTTATGACTTTTTATTTATGAAATACTTTACAAAAACAAGAAATATTATAGAGGGATATATTAAATCAAGAACAAATGATGAAATTGTTGAAAAATATAAAAAATTATCTGAAGCTTTAAAAAAAAAAGACAAAAAAGATAATTATGATGATACTGGTATGGTATTTGGCTTATCATTAGATATATTTGGTGAATGTGTTAAATTTCTTGATAATTTAAGTAATAATAATGATAAAAATAATAATTTAGCAAAATTATATTGTATTTCTTATATAAAAGCCTATTTAAATCAACTTGTTAATTTTTCTTTATACAATTTTCAAAACATTGGGAATATTCAAGAAATTATTAATTTAAT
>Ga0138317_1000059_pt1 | contig 10257 bp, 1 predicted proteins | sample Cowrumcornstover_2_FD_99365 | JGI IMG/M metagenome (GOLD analysis project Ga0138317, IMG submission 99365) | Metatranscriptome of Cow rumen microbial communities from the University of Illinois at Urbana-Champaign, USA - Cow X-1 corn stover... | ecosystem: Host-associated > Mammals > Digestive... | reverse complement strand
CCATGCATTATAATTATTATTATGATTTAATAAATCCAAAAAAGGCACTAAGGTATTTGTATCATCATAAAAAGAGCCTCTTCTTCCAAAATTTCTTGTCGATACATATATAAAATTTTCTTTAAATATTTACTTTCACTCCTCCATGGATTTGAATTTTGATATGATGTTGTTAAATTCGTACCATACATGTCACCTTCTCCTTTAATTATCATTCCACCTGTACTATATATTACGTAAGTTATATTATCTCCACATTTTCCTTCCATTACAACAGAACCATTCATTATTTCTTTTCTGACTTTTTCTACTTCTTTGATATAATATTCATCTATTCTTTCTTCTTCTTGTTTTTTAGGTGGAGTGAATTTTCTTGCTTCTTCTACTTTCTTTGCTTCTTCTGCTTTTTCATTAATTTTTAGTATTTTATTAATTTCTTTCAGTTTATCACAATAATAATTTATTTCCATTTGTATTTCATCAGATGTAACACAATAACAAATTATTGCTAATAATATATAAAAACATTGATTGACTTCCTTTGTATCATCAGGATTTCTTTTTGGTTTGGTTATATATTTGATTTTATCTTCCTTATATAATTCTTCAATTTTATCATATAAAGCAGATTCATTATTGTTGAAAATGATGGTAGAATTTTCAATTATTTTCAATATATTTAAAATATAATTAGTATTTGACTCTATCCATATTATTTTTATTATCAAAATATTTAATTTATTATCTTCTTTTACTAATTCATTTTCAGGATTAAATCTCAAAATTAATAATAATTCTATAATTTTGTGATATATATCATCAATTTTATAAATAACATCATTATTTCTATATTTTTGAAGAAAATATGTAATATAATCTTTCAAAATTAAATCTTCTGGAATTTTATTCATAAATTCAAAAATAAACTTATGTTTTTTATTAATTTCGCCATAAACAATATCTATTGATGATTTTTCAATATCATGAAATTCTTTCAATTTTGTTGGGTTATCATTTGCTAATCCCCTAATTTTTTTTTCATTATTGAAATAGTTAAGCGTTATATTTTCATTTATAAAATTAGAAAGAGTTATATAGAAATTATAAAACCCAGGAATATTATAATTAAATAAAAATTTACTGCTATAATAATAATTTTTCTCAAAATTAATTTGATCTAGATATTTATCTACTATATCTTTAACTATAATTTTATTAAGATCTTTATATTTTCTTTTTTTGATTTCGATTATGGTTGTCAATATATTATTATCTTCTAAAATTTGGAATGCTTTCTTTAAATTTTTAATAAATATTTCTTCTTTAATATATTCTACTAAGCAAGATATAATATCAGTAGTAAATTGATTAACATATTTTTCTTTATAAATTTTTTCAACCAACCCTTGATCACTTTCATTTTTTTTAAAATCCTCGATTAATTTATACGCTAAAACAATTATTTTATCTTTTATTAATGGCTCTTCTTTCATATAATTTTTAATTTCCTCTATATATTCTTTTATATTATCTTCGTCAAAATCTTTTCTTTTCTCTTCTAATTCTACTTTCAAATAATTTTCTAATGTTATATCAAATTTTTCATTCAAATTAAGTTTATATTTAAGATTGCCTGACAATAAGTCTTTTAATTTTATTTCTCTATTACCATTTAAATCATCAATAAATATTTGATTTATTTCATCATTAATATCAGGCAATGAATATATTTTTTCAATTTTATTATTATTAAAGTTTCTGTTAATATGTATTATAAGTATATAATTAAAATTATCTCTTAAAAAATTTTCTAATATAAAATAACTTACGAATTTAATATTTTTTGAATTTGATCTTTCAAAATGTATATATATATATTTATTATCATTTTTATTATATTCGTTTACATTCTTTTTCTCTTCTATTTTCCGTTTAAATTCACTTTCACTTCTTATTTCCGAAATCATCAAGTTCATATCAGCATTAAGTTCTTCAACTGTATTAGCAATATTAGTAAAAGTATATATAATAGATATTTTAAATTTTTTATTTTCTTCATTTTTTATATAATCACTGAAATTATAAACATTTTTAGATTCATATTTTTTAAATATTTCATTATCTTCAGGTAAAATAGAAATTATATCTTGAGGTAGAATTTTGTAAATTTTATTTATAACATTTTTTTTTATTTGATCTTTTATTTTATTTTTTCTATTTTCATTTTCCTCTGATTCGTCATCATTTATTTTAGATACTTTACTATAATAATAAATCAATGCTTTTATTTCCTGATCTCTACAATTGATTAATAAATCTTTAAGTGAATAATTTATCTCAGAGATTCTATCAATATTACGTTTCAAATCCAAAACTTCTATTATTTGTCTCGATGTTAAATTTAATTCTTTATCTAATAATTTATCAAAAGATAAATTTATTTTTTCTAACCTATTTAAGAAAGCTAAATCACATACATCAGCATAACTTTTATCGACTATTATTATTATTCTAAAATTATCATTTACTTTAGTTTTTAATTCTTTAAAACTATCTAAACATATTCTTGCATATTTTTCATCATTTATAATTTCATAATTCATATTATATAAATCAAATAAAAATGGATGAATTTGATTTAAATTTTCTATAATTATTAATTTATTATCTTGGGCTTCACCATGGATTTTAATTATTTTTTTAAATCTATATTCGTCATTATTATCATCTGGAAATGGGCTACCATCATATAATACAATATTTTCGTCTTTTGATGGATTCTCTAATTTTATATTTTGAATTATTAATGGAGTTAAAGATTGTGTTATTTCTAATAATAAATATCTACCACCAAAATCATTTATATTATCATTAATACAATTATTTATATTATAATCATTGAGCTCTTCATTTAAAATTTTTAAATTACTAATTGAATCTTCTTTTTCTTTATCCCATTCTAAATTATATAATTTTTTAAATAAAAACACGGAAGTCAATTTCAATTGTTTTTTATTTTCTTTATCATAATCTTGTATTATATCTTGAATTTTTTGAAGATCATTTTTGATATCATCTAAACGTAAATTAAAATCTATATCAATGTCATATTCTATTCCCCCAAAATTTCTTTCAATAAATTTAACTATTTTTTTTACTTTCTCAGGATCGCCTAATTCACCTGATATTCCGAGAGCATATGCTATTCCTTTAATTAAATTATAAAAATCACGATTACCATGAAAATCTATTCTTATTTTATTTTCTTTTTTCATTAAATATTTAAATTCCTTATCTAGTTTAATTGCTTGGAAATTCCCTTTTAATATTCCCCATTCTTTAAACATTTTTTTTTCTTCATCTGATTTAAAATTTCCATTGAACATTTCGCTTATTTTTTTCATTATCACTGATTTGGAGCTTTCATGATATTTTGGAGATTTAGAATTTTCTGAAGTTATTGAAATAGATTTTTTTTTTTCAAAAAAAGTATCATTATTGAAGTTGGTACTTATATCACCTTCTTTTTCCTTATCTTTTTTATTTGTGACTTTATTAATATTTAATTTCATTAAATTTTTTGGAGTTTGATTTTCTTCACTTATCAATTTATAACATTTTTCATATATGTATTTTTTTAATACAACCAATTCTTTAATTTTTCTTAAAAGTTCTTTATAATAATAATAGGTTCTTGAAAGAATTTCAAAGATTTTATCACCTTTTATTTTTGGTGAAATACTTTCAACTATATTACGAGCTGTATTAATTAATTCATTGAATTTTTTATCTAAATCTGGAACTGATAAAACAAGGGCTCTGTTTAATTTTGCCGCATCTAATGAATAATTACTTATTCCTACAAAGCTTTCACCATTATTTTTACCTGTATAATCAAGTCTTGGATGTAAGGCTTTTAGTGGGTTATATTTAGATCTTTCAGCTAATCCTAATTCATCGAAACAAGCCATAGATATTGGGGGTTCCAATTTATTTTTTATATAATATTGTAATTTTTTTCGAGTTTTCTCGAATAAAATATCAACATCTTCTGGTTTAGTAGATTTTGAGCCTTGGAAATAAGTTTGTATCAGTTTAGGATATAATCTAAAAAATTTTTTATTAGAATATTTTCCTTTTAATGATTTATTAATTAATTGAACACTCAAACTTTTTCCAGTCCCAGGTTTACCAATTATTATAAGTGGTATATTAGTTATAACAGATACAAACAATAAAAATGTGCTCTCTTTTAATAATGAATTTTTACCTATTCCTTTTTCTGGTTTTATCTGTTCAATTAAATAATCTTGTTCAATCTTTAAAAAATCGCTAAAATTTTTTTCTATTGTTTCAGTTTCCCTACTATTAATTTCATTTTTAAAATCTTGATTTTTAATTTGATTCGAGAGATCTGTGCTATCTTCTTGTGTTTTTTCATTATTTATTAATTCCAATAATATACCCCTTAATTTAGTTTCAAAATTATTTCTAGTATTATCATCAGGTAGCCTGATATAATAACATAAGTATATAGAACATATTATACTTCTTAACATATTATTTTTCTCATTATTAGCTCTATTTTCATATAAATTCTTCTTTTTAAAATATTGAACTACACCTAATTTTTGTGTCCCATTTTTGAGTGATTTTCAGAAAATTAAAATCCAAGTAATATTAGCACATATTAATCTAAGAAAAATTCAACTAATTTCGGAAATCTAGCGATTTCTCTTAGTGAAACTACAGATTCATCAAATGCCTCCCTTAAATATATATGGCATTGTAAAATAGCTTCTGTTGTCAATACATGCAAATCTACTGTAGTAATATTTCTTAATTCATTTTCTAAAATTTCTATTTGCTCGTCAAAAATATCAATTTTTTGTTTTAATATTTCTTTTTCTTTTTCCTTTTTTTGGTTGATTTTTTCATCATATTCTTTTATTATTTTATTTTTTTCTTTTTTTAACTTATCACATTTATCTTGTATTTCCTTATATTTAGTTTTTGATTTTAACTCTTCTTTTTCTTTCAAAAATAATTTTTCTATTATACTGTATATATATTTTTTCTCGTCATCTACCTCCAATGATCCAAAGCTAAATACATAGTATAAAAGAGATTGAGGAAGAGGATTGACTAAATATATTAATTCATTTTCATTATCATCTGAAAAACTTAATCCACATTTTTCTTTGCCTTCTTTTCTTTTTCGGTAAGGGTTGCAAGCACCGATTAAGCGTATATTTTCATTAATTTTATTTCCATTATAAGTTCGATTAATAAATATTTCTGTAATTAGTGATAAAGACGGACAAGTATTTATCTCATCGAAAAATAGCCATAATTCTTCATTGACTTTTTTACCTTGTATTTCTTTTTCTATTTCTTTCATAATACCAATTAACTTTTCATCATCAATTCCAGGATGTATATTTATTATTTTCATAGTATTTTTTCCACTATTTAATAATTGATTTAATTTAGTTATTAATGATGTTTTACCACAACCAGTATCTCCCATTATAATTACTGGAACATTTGCTTTTATTCTATATATTAATAAAAGCATTTTTTTAAAATTATCATTAGTTATTACATAATTATTATCATTTTCACCTTTACCTTCTATTATAGACATTAAATCTTCTATCTTATCTGGAAGATCCAATACTTCTTTTAGTCTCTGTAAATAGTCTTTTGAATTTTTATATTTTTTAAATTCATTTGGATTTATTTTACTAGGTATAAAAATTTCATTATATATCTTTTTTTCTTTAATAATAAAAATCAGTGGAGTATTAAAATTCATTCCATTTAAATCATCTTTATAAACTTCTGATAATTTATCAATGTAATCTTTTTTGTCAAAATCTATGTTTTTACTCTTATATTCTCCGGTTAGTAATTGTGCAAATCCTCCATTTGTAAAATATTTGGTACAATTTGCGAATTCTTCTATGCACTTTTCTGTCGTATCTTTTCCATTATCATTAAAGGATAATTTCCATTTAAATGTACTATACTGAGATACAAAAAGTTTAATAAATATATTTATTTGATGGTAGGAATATTTATTGATTCCAATATTTTTTTTAATAAAATTTTCTATTTTTTCTTCTGATTCGTTCTCTAACATTAAATAAAATGTGTTTTTAATATTTTCAATCATATCTACATTAAATTTTGGTATTGAATCAAAAGTAATATTTTCATTCTTAAATATTTTTAAAATGTCAAATTGATCTAAATATTTTTCAAAACAATTCGGTATCTCCACGTAAATAGAAATATCTTTCGGGATATAAATAATACTCTCATTATTAGAATAAAATTTTGTAATAAGAAATGAAAAGAAAAATTCATTTAGTATTGATTTTTCTTCAGATTCTGTTAAATCTAAATGAATAGCAGCATCTTTGAAATTTTCTTTTTTTATCTTGTTTAATAAACTTTCCAACTTATTGAAAATAGTTTTTTTAGATAAAATTCCTCCCAAAGGAAAATGATAATATTTTTTTTTTGCTTTTTTTATATCACTTCTAATTTTACCTGTTTTTCCTAAACCACATATTTCAGAACTATAAACAGTAATGTTTCCTAGTTCAGATAAATATTCTTTTTTTGCATCATTTCTTTCTTTAAAATATTCATTATTTTTAAAATTTTTTTTATTAATTTTATTCATTTCATTTTGAAAAGATTTAATATTTCTATTGTATTTATCATAAACGAAAACAATACAAGAATCTAAGTATATACTTGCATCTTTTTTATCAACTTTTTCCTTATTTTCCTCGTTGTATTTTTCTTTTTTGTATGATAATAATTGATTTATATAGGTATTCATTATACTTTGTTGGTATTCTGAAATTGAATCACTTATTTCAACAACAAATAAAGTATTATAATTACATAATATTGATCTATGGAAAAATGCTTGCATTTCCTCTGTAGAAGTTTCTTTATTAGTAATAAGTAAATTTTGAGCAATCGGTAATTCAGTTATTTTATCCCAGAATAAATTTATGATAAATTCTTCCTTCGAATTATTAGTGCATTCATACAAATAAATGCCTTTATAATTTTCTCCTCTTATTTTCATTTTATTATAATGAATTTCTAAAGTTTTATTATTTTTTGTGAATAAATCGGCAATATACATTGAAATACTTTCTAAAGAATATTTATTATATAGCTCATGAAAATCAATATAGTCTACAACATCTTCTTTTACAGTTTTATATCCCTCTTTGATTTTTGAATCATTATCTATATTATTTAATATATATCTTAAAAATGAGTCTATACTAAAAGTACTTTGTAAATGTTTCATCATTGCTATAAAGTGTTTTCCGAATAAAAATCTTAAATATGCATTTTCTTTATATAAGGAATTTAACTGAGAATTATATTTATTTTTAACTTCAGATAAAAATGTCTTAATAACGTCAAAATTTTTGACTTTTTGACCTCCTAAATAATAGTCTAATTTATTCATATCCTTTACTTTTATACAAATTTTTATTGGCAAATTACTTCCTTTATTTTTTAAATCATTCATATCTTGGAGGATTATTTCTAAATTAGAAATAATATTTTTAAAAAATATTAATACATCACTTTTTGAATTTACGGATTTTTTTTTTTCTTCATCAGTTTTATTATTTTCATTTTTAGGAGGTATTTTATTCTTTAATTTAATCAAATCTTCAAATGTTATATTTTCATATCTGTTTGTTTCTTTAGAATGGTAAATGAAATTATCAGCTTCTTGTGATATGTTTAAAGTTAATTCTTTTTCAATTTTTTTTTTCACTTGTTCAAAAATATTTTCTGAAGGATCATAATATCGATCTAATTCAATAATAGCAGGATATTTTTTAGAATAGTTTACAAAATATGAAATATCTTTTTCATCCAATTGTTTTATAAACTTATAAATTTCAAAATTATTCGACTTTTTCTTCATTTTGGCTACAATATTGATGCATTCAATAGTATTATCAATATCTTCCGAATTTATTGTTGTATTAGTCGGATCAATTCTATCTTTTAAAATAGCAATATTTTTCTCATTTGAAGCATTTATTTTCGAAAATAAAAATTCTATAGCTTCTTTTTTGTCGTATAAGCATGTAAATAACCTGTTGCATTTTTCTTTTTCTTGATAATCATATATTTTATTTTTTTTTAGTTGTAATAATTTATTTTTAATTGCTTGAAAATCATCATTTTTATCAATAGATAAGCTTTCCTCTTTTCCATTAACTTTATAATAAAATAGTTGATTCCATCTATCATTATCTTTATAGAAGCAATCAAAAAAGAATATAATACTATCTATATCTAATTTAAATTTTTCACTTTTGAATAGAATTGTTAAATCATCAATTAAATCTTTTTTATATTCATCTAAATTATTTTCATTCAAACCATAATAATCTTTAAATTTTTTAATAAATTCATTTGCTCTTTCCTCGTTATTACATTTTGAAATTATTTTTTTAAAAACTTCTTTATAATCTTTATATATATCATTTATACCTTTTTTTTCGTTTATTAATTCACTAATATTATCTAATTTCTTTACGGCTTTTGTAAAATTTGTTTTATCATCATTCCCAGTATCCATCGTTTCATGTATAATATTAAATAGTAAAAAATCTTTAATTTCATCAATTTTTTTAAATTCTTCTTTTAAGTTATCACATTTTTCAATTAATTCTCCTATTTTTATTGAGCTATATAGACCTATTTGCTTATTTTCATTCTCTTTAATAAATTCTATTAATTTATTTAATAACTCTTTTTGTGATTTTTTAAAATATAATAAAAGGTTAGTTTTAGCCCTTTTTAATATTTCTATATCATTATTTATCTTTTCAATCTTTTTCGTTAATTCATCATATAAATCTTTAGGCTTAATTTGCTTAAATAAATCAATTAAACTAAATCTATTTATTATAATCTCTTTATAATCACTATTTTCCAAAAATTCTTCAAGTTTTTTTTTTCTGATTTTCCCACTTAAATCGTCGTCTATAATTTTTAATAATGCTACTATTTTATCATAAAAATCCTCATTTTCTCTCTTTTTTACATTTTCTTTTAATTTATATAATAATAATATTCTTATGTTTGGCTCTTTTATATTTGGTTGATTATTTTTTCTACAAGGCTCTTTCACAGAAATTTTCATTTCCCTCTTAGGTAATGTAAAAAATTCTTCTTTATTAAAAAGATTTTTTTCAAATAATTTATTCAAAAATTCATTAACTAAGGCTTCTCTTTGATTAATCATTTCATCGTTTGATTCAATTTTTTCTTTATTGCATTCAAGGCAATCTATTAACTTTATTACATTATCTATATCATCATTATTTTCTAATCTATTAGCGAATTCATCAAAAATAAATTCTATTATGCCTTTATAATCAATATTTTCATTGTCTTTATCTTTATTTATCTTTTCATTATTATTAATATATTGCCTTATAATTTCAATAAAAATATCTGTTTTTATATTTTTGGGCAATTTTTTTATTATTTTTTTTTTGATAAAATCTAATTTTTTATCTTGTTTTTCATATGTATAATTCATTAAAATTAATTTTACTACTACCTTGATTGCTTCATCTAAATCTTTTCCAGATAGCTTCTTTATTTTTTCTTCTATTATATCATCATATTTTTTGTTTAGTGAATTTAAAAATATGATTATATTTTTATTTTTATCTTCGTTCTTTTTCATGCTTTTTTTTTCTATGTCTATAAAATTTTGAATATTAATTAACTGGATGGCAATATCAAAATTATTAATTGTTTTTATTTTAGAAGTAATTTTAGCGATATATTCATATAAGTTATCCTTAAAAATAAATTCGAATTGGATAACTCTATATTGTTTAATAAATGATTCATCGATATTGTCTAAATCAACCAAATCAAAAATATCAGGATTAACTTTATTTGAATATTTTGGGTCTATATAATATGGATTATATTTCTTTATAATTGTTAATTTTTCAATATTTTCTTGATTCTTATTTTTATTTATATATTCCATTATCATTTGATCTAATAAGATTGCCGGTTCATCAATTTGAAAATAATCATTAGCATCTTTTTTAATTGATTTAGTCAATTTAGTTTCTTTTTTGCAAAATAATTTTGTAAATATTTTAGTAACTAAAAACAAAGAATTAATTGAGGAATTAGAAAAGTTGCAGGAAGATAATAAAGAACTTG
>Ga0138317_1000053_pt1 | contig 10536 bp, 1 predicted proteins | sample Cowrumcornstover_2_FD_99365 | JGI IMG/M metagenome (GOLD analysis project Ga0138317, IMG submission 99365) | Metatranscriptome of Cow rumen microbial communities from the University of Illinois at Urbana-Champaign, USA - Cow X-1 corn stover... | ecosystem: Host-associated > Mammals > Digestive... | reverse complement strand
TTATATTTAAAGGAGAAGGATATTACTTATTAGGTTCTAGTAACGATAAAATGCTTGAAAAAGATGAAGAAGCTAACTCAAGTGGTACTTTATATCTATGTAGAGAAAATGATCTTGTATGTATAGAACAAAGTAATGCAGAAAATGGATATTATAAAAATGCTAAAGCAGAAAGAGGAAAAGGTATTATTATATGTAGAAAAACTAATAAAACTGTATGTAGTATTGCGGTACAAAAGTTTGATAATACTGGAGAAGTTGTGGACACTGATGGAAATTCATTTAACTGTACAGAAAGTACTATAGGACGTGTTGTTCGTGATAAACAGAAGACAATTTATAACATATGTTATGGAAATAATATGAGAAAAGAATTTACGGCTAATGCGGCTACTACTCAATACTATTTCATGACGATGAAACATGGTAATAAATTTGCCAATGTTGAATTGAAGTCTGATGGAGAGAAATATGCAAATGATACTGCTACTATATTATTAAAAGTTACTAATCAATCAATTACACAAGTTAATGTTGATGGATATATATTAAGTAGTAGTAACTCATTGCTTGAAAATGTAAGTAAAACCACAAGTGGTACGCTTTATTATTGTGAAAACAGACCTTATGAGAATCAAGGAAAAGAAAATACATATCAATGTAATGAAGTGAAGGATAAGAAGAGTGGATGGTACTTTACAAACTATTTCAATGATAATCGTTATATAAAATGTACTGATTCACAATGTACAATAGCTGAAGCAAATGCATCTACTGATTGTATTGGTAGTGGTTCATTGGTGTATAACGGTGGTAAGTTTAAGATTTGCGAAAATGAAGGAAAGCAGGTTGAAATTGGTAAATTGAACGAAGTTGAATCTGTTATGATGAATGTCGGTAAGTCAACAGAATTCCCAGGTGTAAGAACTGATGATATTGATATTATTATTAATAGAAGTTCAGTAAATGTTACAATGGTGAAGATGGACAGTTATGTTGTTGTTAAGGAAGCTGATACCAGAGCATTGGTCAGTTTGGGAATAAGTAAACCAATACAAGAAACATCCGACGAGGGTGCTTTGTACAAGTGTGAAAGTACTGGTAGTTGTAGTAAAGTACAATACAGTAAAGATGAATGGTACTTATATGGTGTAAGTGGTACAGCTAATCAATTAATTTACTGTAAAAATAGAAAATGTAAAATTCGTAATCCTGTTGAAGGATTCTTTATTGCAGCTAATAAATTGAAACCAGTTATTCAGTGTATACAACCAGGTAATGTTAAGGCTACAGGTGAATTAATTATAGAAGAAGGAAAGGTGAAGGAAAACATTGTATGTTTTGAAAGAAATCCGGTTGAAGGATGGTTCGTTAATAATGCTGATGATGGTTTAATTAGATGTACCGATGAAATGGGATGTGAAAGGTTTGATGTAGCAAATGGATGGTATATAAATGCTGGAGCTAGTTATACTTATGAAAAATTAACTAATAAAACTGTGACTGATATAATTAGATGTGGTAAGAATGGTAAATGTGGATTGTACGAGAAAGAAATTAAAACTTCATGTACTAAAGGCGGTGAAGTTGTTAAAGTGAATAATAGTTATAGAGTTTGTAAGAGCAATGAAGCTGGTGATTTCATTGATTTCAGTAAGGAAAGTGTAGAAATTATTGAAGTAGCGTCACTTGATGATTTCCCAGATGCAGATAACGGAAAAACAGCCGTTAGTATAAAGAAGGAAAAGGTTGTTCAAGCGAGTGAGGATGGATATTATTATAAGAATAATTCGATGTATTACTGTAAAGACAGACGTTGTAGTGAAATAGTGGATAACGAAAGTAACGAAGTAGTAGTTATTAATGTATTGTCAAAGACTCTATATCTTGCAAGTTGTGCTGATAATACATGTTCATGGACTGAACAAAGGGATGAAGGATACTATTTTGTACAAAACAAAGATGGAAAAACTAAGTTATATAAGAATGAAGGAGATAAATCGTTTAGTAATATAGAAATATATTATTGTAGAAACAGGAGTAGAGTATTAAAATGTACAAATGTAACTAATTATGATGGTTATATGTACAATCCAAACCATACAGTGGATGGTAGGAAGAGTAATGAGTTATACTTAAAATCTGGAAATAATTATAAGATAGTTTCTGAAAATTTGAGAAAGTGTACAGAGTTTAAAACAAATTATTGTTACATAAGTTATGAAAATGAACCATATGCTGGTGATACTGAAAACTATGATAATAATACTAATTTACCAAAAGATATTGAAGCTGGAAGCATTTGTATTAACAATAATGGTATTTTATACTTTGCTACGAAAACAATAGATACTGGTTTAAATGAAATGAATTGTGTAGAAATTCCACGTGGTAGCGACAGTAGTTATCAAAAAATAAATAGTGGAACTAAGGATGAAAAAGTCTATTTAGTCGATTCCTATGGAGCACGTATTGCTGAGGAAGAATATACTTATGATGGTCCTTCTTGTACTTATGATATAAAGACGGGTAACTGTAAGGCAGTTGGAATTGATGAAATTAAAGCAGGAGAAATTTGTAGATCTACAAGTGGTATGAATTTATTATATCTTGCTAAAGCAAGAGTTACAAGTTCAGGAAATAGCTGTACTAGATATGATGGTAATAATTATGACTATGTAAATGATATAAATGTAATTAGAGATAGAAGCAAGCAATACAATTTGGTAAATGGCGCTCTATATACTATAAATAATGAGAAGGTGGAAAAGATGAAAGAAGGTATTTATTATACTGATGTTGTGAACTATAGAGTTAATTTGAAATCTGGATACAGTATAAGTATTGATGAAGACTCTGATTATAGAATGTATGTATGCAATAAGAAAGGATGTGAAAGAAAGATTAAATGTAATATTAAGGAAGGATACGAATATTTATATAATAATGCAAATGAAAAAGTTGTGAAATGTGATTCATTGACGAATACAATTTCTGAAATAAATATTCCAGGATATTATGTTAATAGTTTATCAAATGATTTAATAAAATGTTATGATGATGGAAAATGTTTAGAAATTACACCAGATACTGCGATGGAAGGTTATTACAAAGATATTGGTAACCCGAAGAAGATGATTAAATGTGTACGTAATGAAGAAGAATTCAATTGTACTGAGGAAAGTATAATTGAATGTAATTATAAAGAAACTAAAGGTACATGTACTTCATCGGAGGATTTATTGCGTAACAGTTACTGCTATTATAGAAAGGAGGATAAGGTATACGGTTTAATTGAAAAGTATATTTATATTAGTAAGTTCATTAAAAGTGGAAATGAAGGTAGATGTATAGCAGGTACTGAAGAAGATGTTTATATAAAGGAAAGAAATTCTAAATTCGTAGGTCATGATGAACGTGAAGATTTAATTCGTGTTAGCGTTAGTTCAATAGTAAGTATATATGAGAAAGATATAGGTTACTATTTAATTAATACTAAGGAAGGAAAAGGAATAGTTAGTAGTAATGAATATAACGGATTAATTCCAGAAAAGAAAACAAGATTCTATGTATGTAGAAACAGTGAATGTGTAGAAGAGATGCCAGTTGATAAGAAAATATACGTTAATAAGGCTTCTTCTAAGAAATTAGTTAAATTTAATAGTGGTTTGGGAGCAAATAATGGATACTGGAGTGTTATAGATACTGGATGTAGAATGCACAAAATTAATACTGTTATTTGTGATATAGATCCACCAAGTTATAGTAATCCTCCTATAGAACCATATAATATTGTATATAAGGATCAATACGATGCTGTAACATTATATGATAATGTATCTCGTGTTAAAGGAAAAATTAGATTGGATTATCATGAAGGATTAAAGAGTAATACTTTCATTGAATATGGAAATGATCTATATCTGTATAATGTTGACGGTCAATCATTTACTCTTCAAGAAGGAGGACCATATGTATTTGAAAAACCGAAGTATAATAAATACAACTTTAATTTAGTTGCCTATAAAAGTAATAGGAATGAAACTAATATTGAATACTTGGTTTTACCAAATGGATATTCAATAGGAAATGAAGGTTACTATATTAATAAGGCAGACATGAGTGAACTTGGTATTATCATACAGAAAATGAATATTGAACAGAAATTAGAGCCAGCACTAGAATCAGAAGATGGAAATAGAACTGCACAACAGGATGTGTCTGTTCCAGAAATTATCCCGAAATATAAAGCTGTAATTAGTAAGTGTACAAGTATAAAGAAAAATGTTTGTAAAACTGCTGAAGGTACAGTTGATATTGAACAAGGAGGTGCATGTGTTGTTACTGAAGGTGAATTTAAAGGATTATATTTGGCAATCGAACAAATAAAAGGAAATTCTGAAGGACGTAATTGTATAAAATATGAGGAAGGAGGATCGTACAAATATTTAGATAAGGAAGTTATGTTTAGCGGACAAAGAATGAAGAATAATATTATTAAAGTTTCTGAAGATAAGATTGAACCATTTAGACATGATATTAGTAATGAAAGCGGATTTGAAACTGGTATATATGTATTTACATTAACTGAAGAAAAGAATTTGATAAAATTCAACAATGAATATAACAATACAGTTAGTTATAAATGTGGTAGAAAGGTTGTGCCTGCAGTTGAAGAAGGAGGAGATGAAGAAGTTAGTTATGCATGTGAACAATTTAATGGTGAAAGTGGTTATTACCTTACTAAACCATTAGGAAATTATAATAATCCAGTAGATGTTATGGAGTACAAGGGTAAAAAATGGAGAAATGTATCTGAGTTAGGTTATTACTTCTTCAAGGATGATTACTTACCAGCAAATGTTTCTTATGCAGAAGAAGGTGAAGTTGTTACTTATCATCCAGTGGTATATGATTACAGGAGAGTATTTGGTGGAGTTAATATAGATTATAAAGGAAGATATTTAAATAAGATAGAAAAGAGCATTTTAGTTGAATATGATGGTGATTCTAATGAAGAATACAAACTCTCATTGAGTACTGAATTAAAGAAATGTGTAGTGAATGCGGAAACCAATATCTGTAATAATGAGAGTAAGACTTTAGAGGCTGATGATGCATGTATTGGTGAAGACGGAAAGTTATATGTTGTAGATATTGTGAAAAGTGAATTACCTGAAAATGAAGATATAGCTAAATGTTACACGGGTAGTGTAGATAATTTGAAGTATGTATTGATAAATGAAAAGAGCTTGTATATGTTAGATGGAATGTCTATTAAGGATATGACTAAAGGATATTATATATTTGATGAAAATATGGAAGCTTTTACAAGTAAGTACCCAGCGGTACCAAGTATGATTATTTATTGTAATGATGTTGATCAATGTAAACGAGTTACTGAAAAATTGGATGTAGATCAAGATGTTTTAATTAATGAGGCTAAGAGTAGTATTAGAAGCAGTAGAAGTTTATTAAGATATTATTCAGATGAATTTGGAAAAGAAAGATTCATGAAGGTAAAGAAAAATGGAAACTACTGTCTTAACGAAGAAGGATTGTTGAGGGTTGGTGAAAGTGAAGAGGACAGTGCAATTGATTGCTGGATAAAATCAGATGAAACTATTAAAGAAGGAAAAGGATGTGATAATAAAGATATATGTATTAACTATGCTAAGAGTAGTGGAAATATTGTAATATTTAATGGAAAGAGTAGAGCTATTGATGGTATTACTATAAATTATGAAAAAGGATATATTCAATTAAATAAAGAATACAATTTAGATAATAGTAAAGTTATTTATAAAAAATTTGAAGGAAAGTTATATAAGTTGAAGAAAGAAAAATTAGAACATGTTGAGGAAGGTCTTTATATTCTTAATAAAGAGGGTAAGGCGTTTGTAGAAACGGAACCAACTCTAATTGAAAGTAAATTTATTTGTTATTATGTAAACGGTGAATGCAATGATGTTGAAATGAAGAAATATAGAGATCATAAATATGTTATTAATAGAGCGGTTAATCCTCCAACAATTGTAACATATGATAAAGACAAGGATAAGTGGGCAACTGTCGATGAAGATGGATATTATTTCTTCTTTGTATTGAATAATGGACAACCATATTCTATAGACCCTGAGGATAGAAGAATTTATATCAATGAAGATGAAGTTAGAGTTAAGCATATAGTTGATGGAAAAATATTAGAAGAAAAAAACTTTAATAATGGTATGTATATAACTGAAGATAGAAACGAGGAATTAGTTGTTGGAAGAGTTGACGGTTTATGGTATGATGCTGAGTATGTTGTTAATAATGTAGAAGGAATTAGTCGTCGTAGATGTTCTGCTATTGAAAATAATGAAAAAATTGATGTAAATGAATATTGTTATTCTGAGAAATATGGTATATGTATGCCAAAGAATACAATTACCGATAAAACTGTTAATGAAGCAAATTGCATAAGTAGTAAAGGTAAAGAAAACTATTTCTACTTTATCAATGATGGTTTGTATATTGCAAATAATTATTCATACCAACATATTGTTCATAATGGTTTGTATGTTATTGATAATGAAAACTTACCATACTCTGGAAAGATGGAAAGTGAATCAACTGCGTACTTATGTGAAGAAGGAGTATGTAGTAATGTTAAAGAGTTGGAATCAACATATTATTTGAATATTGCAGGTTTGGAAGTTGGAGAAAATATTGTTTTATATTTCAACAGTGAGAGTAACTCATGGAGAACAGTTGATGAAGATGGAAATTATCTTTTCAATAAGAATGGATATCCAGTTTCTGAAGAAGAAGAAATCATATATTATTATAAGGTCAGTAAAAACGGTAATGTAGTTGAAAGAAAGGATGTTATTGGTAACAAGGCTGTTAGTAAAGATGGAAGTGTATATTCTGGACCGGATGGAAAAGCAAAGAAATTAGAGTCATGTAGTATTGATGGTACTGTAGTTACAGCAGATGCTGAATTGGAGGTTGGTGATTTATGTGTATCTGATAGAGTAATAGTTATTAGTGGTACTAATAAAAGTAGTAAACGTCAAGAAAATACTTCTGAATCATATTCTGGTATTGCAGTTAGTGCTGAAGGTAAGAAGTATGCTCTTGTAGGTAATGAACTTGTAATTATTGATTTGGACATTATTACTTCCTTAAATATAAATGGATATGTAATAGTAGATGATGAATTGATGTTGCCATTAGAAAGTCAAGGTGAAAAGGAAGCAACAGTATACAACTGTAGTGTTGAAGGTTGTAATATATTGGATGCTTCAGTGTTTGAAGAAGGAAAGAATTATATTAATAATGGAAATACGGAGAAATATCCATTAGTTAAGTATGCAGGTAATGGTAAATGGAATGTAGAAAATAGGGAGGGTTATTATTTATTAGATGATAAAATGAAAGGAATTGAAGTTGGAGTATTTGCTGAAAATATTTATGAAGTTAAAATTATAAATGGAGAATTAACGCAAAAAGATATAACAGAAGAAAATGTTGTTGGTTTCTATATGAATAATGCCAGTGGTAAAAAGAATGTTGTTTCAAACAACGGAAAATTCTGGTCTGAAGGTAAAGAATTAAACAGATGTAGTGTTTCTGAAATTAAGGAGGAAGGAGTTGTAACAGGACTTGTATGTAAAACAGGTAATGATAATAGTAAAGGATATCCAGCAGGTGATTATTGTGTTTCTGCAAAGAATGATCTTTATTACTTAATTGCAGCAGCTACCAATGAAACAACAACTGCAAATTGTGTATATGGAAGCAGTGAAAAGACTAAATTTGTATATATAGATAGGAATGGTGGTAAGTTGAATGGGGAAAGCTTAAAGAACAGTTTAATTAGAATTGACCAAGAAGCTATAAAAGAAAGCGAAAATGGATATTATATTTTGGATAATGACAATGTATTTGTTAATGAAGTAGAACCAGTTGAAGGTGAAGAGCAAACTCAAGGATATAAAATTTATAAATGTGAAGATAGTGGATGTAATAAAAAAGAACTTGCTTCAGGAACAGTATTCCAAACAGTGGATGGAAAGATTTATGAGATTGATGAAGTTGGTAATATCGGAAATGTTAAAAAGGATGGTCTATACTTCTTTGATGTTGATGGAGATGTCTGTGATAAGGACAATAACGAAGTTGGATCAATTATCACAGTTTTAGGTTCAATTGAAAATAAGGTACAATTAGATAGTATGAGAGAAGGTGCTTACATTAATGATGGAAATGGTGTATATGTCGGTATTTATGAAAAAGGAAAATGGAGTATAGTAAATATGGAATGTGAGGTTGATGTAACTGATGGTAAGTGTTCATCCACAAAGGTAGATCTTGAACTTGGTAGTTATTGTAGTGTTGCTGGAAAGTTCTACGTTGTAAGTAGCATTGATAATGATGGAGCTAGAAGATGTATTGCTGGTAATAATTTAAGTCCTGTATTTATAAAGACTGAAAATAATGAATTAGTTGTTGTCGGTGAAAAAGGAGTATTTAGCGTTAATGAAGAAGAGGGATATTACGCAATAAATGAAGAAACTTTACAGGCTCTTGATTCAGAAGAACCAGTGAAGGCACAATTTGTATTGTGTGAATTTGGTGGTGAATGTAAGAAGTATTCACCAGAAGTTGGTCGATACATTAATCGTAGTGCTGGTGAATTAAACATTGCTGTGTTTGATGAAGCTGGAAAAGAAGAAGCTTCAACTATTAAGAGTAAGTGTAATGTAGAAGAAAATGTATCAAGTGCCGTATGTAATGTAGTTGATGGAACGTTAGATATTGGTGATGTGTGTATAAATGATACTTCTATCTATGTTATTAGCAGCAACAGTGGTAGTTGTCTTAAGGCTGAAAAAGCTGTTATTACATACCAAATTATAAACAATAAGATGTATATGTTAACTGATGATGCTGTGATTCAAAAGAATGATGGTTACTTCTTCATCAGTGGTAGTAATCGTGCTATAACTAAAAAGGATGATTATGGTAAACCTGATACAATTGGATATATTTGTAGTAATAAGGGTGATTGTTATGATATTGAACCTAATGAACTTAGCTACTACACTGATTATACTACAAAATCTAGCAAGAGATATAATGTAATTAAATTCGATCCAGCATTGAAGACTGCAGGAAAGGGTAAGCGTGATGGTAATAGTGGTTATGAAGTAGTAAATGAGGAAGGTATTTACAAACTTGCTGATGGAGCATATTCTGAATGTATAATAAATGATATTGATGAAATTGATTGTCATGACATTGAAGAGGAAGGATCATACGTAACAAATGAAGGTGAACTTGTAAAATGTGTTGAAAATGATGAAGGAGAAGTTGAATGTAGTCAAGCTGTAGAAGGTGGTTACTATGTTATTGATGGTAAATTAATGGAATGTAATGTAAATGAAGATAATGATAAATTAGTTTGTGATGAGATGGATAAAGAAGGTTACTTCCTCGCTAAACCAGATGGTGAATTATGGGAATGTGTAGAAAAGAAAGAAGATACTCAAGCATCTGTTCCAGATGAAGATCTTGAAGTCAGTAAAGTATTAGATAAGTTGAATGATGAAGCAGGAAGTAATGGTGTAGAAGACAGTCTGGTAGACAGTGAAGATGAAACAAGTGAAGTAGTCGAAACTAGCACAACTGAAGTGGAGACGACAACTACCTATGAAGAATACACTCCTACACCAGTAGCTGTTGAATGTGCTCCAATTGAATGTAAGGTTGGAAAGGTTATCTACCAAAAGGATGAAAATGGTGTTGAAATTGAAGGATCACCAATCTATATATGTAAGAATGTCAAGGATGGTGAAAACAAATTTGAAACCGAGTGTGATAGTGGTAACTTTATCAAAGGAAGAAATGGTTACTACATATGTGAATCAGATAAGAGTAGTATAGAGGAAGATAAGGTTGAAAAACCAAATGATGACCATACAAAGGATGTAATACCGGAGAAAACTACAACTAGTCAAACATCAACTACCACTACCACGACAAAGGTAGAAGAAAATAAAACAACTACAACGAAAACAACAACAAAACCAGGAACAACAACCACTAAACCAACGAGTGCACCAACGACTGCTGGAGCTCAATCATTGTACAGAAAATTACCAACATTTACATTCTATCTTGTTATATTTGTAATTTCTTATTTTTTATTTTTTTAAACTATGAATAATTAAATAATATAAAAAATATATAATAATTATTTATAATATACCATAATGAAATTAAATAATGAAAAAATATTAAAGAAAAATAGAATATTTTTTATATACATATTTATAAAAGTAATATTAATTAATTATAATTTTACAATTAAAGAATATTTAAAAATATATATCCTTTTTTTAATTTATTTTAATTTCAATGAATGATTATTTTTATATTTAATAATTATTAATTAAAAAATTAAAATTATTTTTAATTTTTTAATTTTTTTTATATAAAAAAAAAAAAATAAAAATTAATTAAACATATATATATTTTAATAAAAAA
>Ga0138317_1000051_pt1 | contig 10665 bp, 1 predicted proteins | sample Cowrumcornstover_2_FD_99365 | JGI IMG/M metagenome (GOLD analysis project Ga0138317, IMG submission 99365) | Metatranscriptome of Cow rumen microbial communities from the University of Illinois at Urbana-Champaign, USA - Cow X-1 corn stover... | ecosystem: Host-associated > Mammals > Digestive... | reverse complement strand
AGTAAACGAAGTTTTAAAAGGTTCTGCTCCAGTGAGATATTACAATGTAGTTCCTGGCCCTTTAAACAAAATTAATTTAATAGGATATGATGGCGCCATTAAAAATGTTCCACTGAAAAATGATAGGAATTATTTCTATTTAAATTACGGAAAAAGTAAATCAGGAGACTTTCTATTTCAGTATAATTTAAGAATAGTTTTAGATTTCTCCTTTGTAGACTCTTATGGAAATCCTGTCTCTTATTCAAATCCGGCTTCTCTTTTCAGTTTAAAAAAAGTAAATAGTAATGGCTCGACCTCCGGTGTTAATAATAATGCTTTAAGAATGACTGTTGAAAGAAGAGGAAATAATTATCAAATGATTTTAATAGCTAATCAAGTTGGAACCTTCCAAATTGATAAAAATAGTTATATGGAAAAGCCTATTAAATTTAATATTATTCAAGATGAACCAAATCCCTCAAGATCTCATTGTACTTTAGAAGGATACTCATCTAATCCCACAGTAAAAACAGGAATAAAATTAAGTTATAAATGCATCTTGATTGATTCTTATGGAAATAATATAGCATTAGAATCATTTAGACAAAATTCAATATATGAATTTACATGTCAAATAGGTAAAACATGGCCTAATTCTGCAAAAATAAATCCACGTATAATTAGTGGTGGCTCAACAGATAATTTTTATAGATGTGAATATACAACTTCAATGGCGGGTAATTTTGACATTAACGATATTTGATGTTAAAATCGAATAGAGGATCATTAACCAGAATATCATCAAAAATAAATCAATTTTTTGTCAGGGGAAGTGCTAATACTTATATAATTAAAAAAATATATGATAAAAATGCCAATAAATGGATTGATATTAATAATTTTAAAAATACACAAATTCAACATAAACCCGATTCATCAGGATTAATTACATATTTAGATTTTGCCGAAGCTGATGGAAATATATTAATATCTCAATATAATAGTTATCCAAATGATTTTAGATTAGGTGATTTATCAATTCAATTATATAGCACTCACGATGAGAAATTTGGTTTTGTTCAACCAAATGCTAATATTGTTAAGATTAGTGGTAAACCTTATATAGGTATTTATCAAGTTGATACTAAGAAAACAGGAAAAGTAATTATGAAAGCTTCATTTGATTATATTTTAAAATTCAGATATATTAAAAATGAGAAATCGGCCACTCTTAAATATTTCCCAAATTTTAACCAATATAAAACATGCTTCCATCCTTTAGACTTAAAAAAAACAGAAGTAAAAATTGCTAATACAATCAATCTTTCTAACGGAGGAGCTGAAACAAAAATAGGTACAATTATATTAAAAACATCAGATAACTTCTTATACAATTATAATATAGGAACTAATAATTTTGCATTCCAATTAGAAATAAATGTAAATATTAAGTTTAGAGTAGTTGCTTTATCAATTGAAGGTACTTATGAAGTATATGTTAAATGTAATCAAGAATATCAAGGCGAGGTCAAAATAAAGATTAGAAATCAAGAGGTAAAAATAATAAGATTACAATCTGGCCCTGCTCAAGCATGTAATTTAAATTGGTTAGATGCAAAATCATTCAAACAATTAAAAGCAACTAATAAAGAAATATATTATGAATATATAGGCAATATGAATGAAGGAAACCTTTTGATAGAATTCAAACTTTTAGATAAATATAACACCATTATTGCTAACAGTGAATATTACAAAAAATTTGATGATATTTCTTCAGAGCAATATGGAACTAATAAAAAATACTTTTCTATAGAATATAATAAAAAGACAACTTCATACAAATTCAGAGATAATATACCTTATGATCCTAAAACACGTGGGTGGGTATTTACACTCCGAGAAAGAACTTGCAATAAAAAAATATATGTAAGATATGATGGTAAAAAAGGAGGACCTCCTCTTAAACTTGAGAATTCTTATTTCAAATTATTAAACACTCAAATAGATATTAATCAAGAAGCTTATGTTGAAGTTATTTACAAAGATAAAAATAATCAACTTTTAGGACTACAAAAACAAAAATTAATTGATTTGATTTCAAAAACTGAAGTAAGTGCAAGTAAAAATAATAAAAAACAATTTATATTACAATATCAATCTACAACATCAAATCATGCTTTAAGATTTAAAACAAATTTCACAGATTCTGGTGAATTTATAATAGCAGCTACTTCGAATAAAGTCGGATTAAAATATGAAAAAACGAATAAATTAACAGTTATTAATACTATATATAGTTTACCTCATTGTAAGTTAGTAATGATAATCGATAAAGTTATCGACATGAATCCCAAAGTAAAAGTCCAAATTAAAAATACCGAGGCCCAGCCAGTATATAAATTATATTTCTATACAAAAGAAAATAGAAAAACAAATTACGATAAAAATAAAGATTATACTTTATATATACCTGTAGGAAAAGATGCAATTAAATTACAACAAAATAAAAAAAATGCAGATTTTATTGAATTTACTTTCCCTAAAAGTGAATTAGAATACTTCCGTAGAATAAAAAAAGGAGATTATAATTTGATACTTTCTGACGGAAAAGAAAAGGTGTCATATCAATTATATTTACTCGCTGATAATAATAATGATTATTCGAATGAAAGAGATTATAGTATAAGCCACACAGAAGTTAAGCCGACATTAATAAATGGAATCGCTGGAAATACTTATACCATTAATATTGAATTGAGAGCTTCAGATGGAAAAAGATGGAATGGAGACGTTGAATTATCGAACTTTAAAGTATCACAAACACAAGTATTTAAAAACTCAAATGAATATAATATTCAAATAGGGAAAGCAGCCAAAAAAGGTCAAATAGCTGTACAAGTAAGACAAACAATTGTAACAAATAATAAGGCTAATATATTATCATTTAAATATAAAAATCAAGATATTCCAAAAAAAGTTTCATTAAATATTTGCAATGCTGAGTTAAAAAATCTACTCTTAATAAGTGGCCCTACTTCTGGTAATGTTATCAACCCTCCAAAAATAACATTTAAGCCAGTAGATGCTTATAATAATTTATATTCTGATTTATTCAAATCAACGCTCACCAAAGCCAAATTAGATGCTTTAACACTAGGAAAATCAAAAGAGAAAGTAGCTTTAACTTCAAATAATGCTCTTGCAAATGGCCAATATTTAACTGTTCAATATTCTTCAAAAGTTTCTACTAATGTAATAGTATCTTCTCAATATTTAAAAAAAGCAATTGAATATAGAATAAATAGTGGCCCTATACATAAAGATAACTCTTATGCTGAAGTTAAAAAAGCTTCTACAAAAGTTGGAGATAATTATGTTATACAGATTTCTCCTAAAGATATATATAATAATAATGTTGATGGATTAAGTAAAAATGATTTAAAACAATTTGAGGTAGTATATAAAACAGTTAATGGAAAAGATGAAGTGAAAGTTAATGATTGTAAATTAATAAATAATAACTTTAATATAGAATGCTCGGTAAAAATAACTAAAGCTGGAAATTTCAAATTTGTTGTTAAATATATAAAAAATGAGATTTCATGTAAAAATAAATGCGAATTTTCTGTTATTCCGACTACTATGAACTTTAAAAATACTAAAACATTATATACTAATAACAATACATATTTAACTCCTTCCAAAGCTAATACTGTGGAAATTAAAACTATTCCTAAATTCGAAGTGTCCTTCTATGATGATTATAACAATCAATTAGATACTAATATTGTCAAACCTTTCCGTATTAGTGCCACTTTGGAAGGAACTGAAGTAAAATTATGTATATCTAATAATGGAAAAACAAAATTAATTACAGTATGCCCTCCATCAAATGGAGACGATAATGAAAATGTATGGAAATATTTAACAAATGGAAATCATTATAAACTTAATATTCAGAATATGGCCAATAAAAAAGAAACTATTATATATCCAATTACTTTAACAGGAGGAGGTACAGGCAGTTCTTCTCCTTATGATATCAGTAAAACTCAATTAAGTAAAACTTCATTAACTTTAATCGCAGGTAAACAAGATAAAATTACTATGACATTGATGACAACTAAACTAGAAAGAAAAAATTATTGGTATCCTTCACCTAATGAAAAAATAAAAATTACATTTGAAAAAGATGCTTCTACTTGCACTTCAAATGTCGAGAAAGCTGATCTTCCAGGAAAATATGATATAAAAATAACTTGTACTAAAGTAACCACACTTAACAAATTTTCTATAACGGTAGAAAAAAAAACTGTACCGAAAAAAGTTAATTTAGTAGTTCAGTGCAATGTTGCTTATTCCTTAGAAGTTCAAAATCCAAAACAATTTACTGTTTCAGGCGATAAATATACCTGGGCTAAAAACCCAAGTAATGATGATGTTATAACATTCTCTTATTTATTCAAAGATAAATATCAAAATATAATAACAAATGATATTAGAAAATTAAATCAATATACCATTAACTCAGATAAATTTGGTACAAAAACAAATTATTATTCAATATCGAATATGAATAATAAATATATTTATACATTCACTGATAAAATAAATCAAGCTTTAACAAAACACATTTGGACTATAAAAATATTAGATAGCAAAAGAATATATTCATTTATATATAATAAAATCCCTGGTGTTCCTGATTTATCTAAATCATCATGGACAATAGATAAAAATTCTTATATAATAAAAGACACTGCAACTATTAATGTTTATTTAGTAGATAAATACGGAGTTAATTTAGGCACAGAAAATGGAAGATTAAATAAAGAAAAAGGTAGTGTTACTGTTATAGCAAAAAAAGCAAAAGATATTTCTTTAGCAGTTAATTCTCTTGCTTCGAATTATATAAAATATACATATACTTTCCCAGAAGTAGGAACTTATAAAATTTCTGTTAAATATAATGGAAAATTAATAGGCAAAGAAAAAAATGTTTTAATTAGTTATCAAACAGTTGATATAAAAAAAAGTAAATTATATTATAATATAGATAATAAAAATGATAATTTGATGCAAACCTCCACACCAACAAATATTAATAGTTTAAAGAATTATCCATTTTATAAATTATATTTTTATACCTCTGATGGAAAATTGATAACTCTTTATGATAAAAGCGCAACAATGTCTTGCGTTATGACCTATGGATCTATATCTTGGAAAATGGATATTAAAAAAGAAGATTCATATATAAAATTAACATATACTAATGGATTCCAAGAAAAATTCCAAAAATTACCTTTAGGATTGTATCATATTGAGATTAATTATAAAAATACAGTTTCGAAATATCCCTTATATTTATTAGGAGAAAAAGATGTTTCACCTTCTAATAACTATGATTTATCAAAAACATATATAAAGCCTTTTGAAATTGAAGCTGTCGCTGGAGTTGAAAAAGAAATAGATATAGAATTTAGAGCTTCTGATGGATTAAGATGGAATTATCCAGTCAATTTAGCCTCTTTTGGTTTAAGCAATTCACTTAAATTAAAAGACCCTAAATTTAAATATCGATTAGTAAAAGGAAGCAAAAATGGACAAATTAAATTATATGTTAAACAGACAGTAACCACCGATGAAAAAAAAAATAATATTTTGACTTTAACTTATGCTTCTAAATCCATATCTCAAACGATTTCATTAAAGGTAAAATCATCAGCATTAAAATCAATTAAATATATTTCAGGAATTGTAGATGGTACAGTCATTAGTCCTCCTACTGCTAAATTTATTCCTTATGATGAATTCGGAAATGTATGCACTCAAATTTTCGATAAGGCCCAATATCCTCAAACAAAATTAAATCAATTAGTATCAGGAGCTTCAATAAATAAATTTGTTATAACGACTAATATTTATGCTAAAGATGGATATCTATGTGTTCAATATGGATGCCAAAATGTTACTACAATAAAAATAACTTCGAAATACTTTAAGGAGACTTATTCATATAAATTATTAAGTGGGCCTATTGAATCAACTACTTCTTATGCCCAATTATTAAAGGACAAGGGAATTTTAGCAGGAGATCTTTCTACTCTTAATATAATTCCTAAAGATAAATTTAATAATGATATCTCCTCTTTAACTAAAAAAGATATTTCTAGTTTCGAAGTTCAATATAGTGTTAATGGAGGATCTTCTGAAAATATTATTAATAGTTGCAGTATAAATAAAAATTTAATTATTTGTAAAACAAATATAAATAAATCAGGAGAAGTAAAATTAGCAATTGAATATAAGGATAAAGCGATAAAATGTGGTAATTGTAAATTCACAGTTAGTCCAAATGTATTAGATTTTTCTCAAACTAAAGTCATTAATAAAATTACAAATAAAGAAATGTCTAAATCTGCCCTTAATGTATTAACAGTTTCTGCAAATCCATTATTTGAACTTAGCTTTTATGATAAATTTATGAATTCAATTATTGATAAAACTCAAGTAAATAAATTAAATGTTAAAACTACAATTGAAGTAACTGATATTAAATTATGTGTTGAAACTTCTGATTTAATTAAAAAATCACAATTATGCAAATCAGCAGGGAACGACGAAAATGAGGAAAGATGGAAATATATTCCTAATGGAAATAAATATAAATTATCTGTTTCTGCTAACAATCAAAATTTAATATATCCTATCCAAATCATCGGAGGATATAATGATGGTAGTTCTGGCCCTATAGATGTTTCTAAAACTAATATCAGCCCAACTAGTTTAACTTTAACAGCAGGTATAGAAGGCGTCATAAACGTAGAATTAAGAACAAAAGAAAGAATAAGAAAAAATTATTGGTACGTAAACATTGCTAATCATTTAAAAGCTAAAGTTAGTGATAATAATTGTCTATATACAATATCAAAAGGAGCTCAACCAGGTCAATATAAATTTAAATTTACATGTAAGAAAAAGAGCGATTCTATAAAAACTACTATTGTAGTTGAAAATACTGATTTAACAACCATAGTTAATATCAAAGTAGTCCCTGATAAGCCTGCTTCTTCTAAATTATATTACACGAATAATAACGAAGTAAAAGTTAAAGATTTGCCAACTGTTTCAGTTGAAGGCGGATTACAATTAATCAATGAACTTTATGATAAATATAATAACTTAATTACAGATATTAACTTTAGTTTATCAACATTAAATATTCAAATAGCACCATCCGTAGAAGTTAAAAATTATAAATATAGTGCAGAAACAGTGGCCCAAAAAAATGGAAAAGTTCTTATTAATATTAAATCGACATACGCTGGAGAACATTATGTTACCGGAGCTTTATTACCATTGCAAAAATATATAATTAAATTTACTCATGGTAGTCCATCTGCTGAAAATAGTATTTTAGAAGTAAGTAAAAAAGAAGCTTGGGTTGGGGAAAAAGTTAAGATATATATTACTCCTTATGATAAATATTTCAATTTAATTGACGCAAATGAATATAAGAAAACTTCTCCTTATCAATTGAAATATACAAATTATGGTAATAACGCAAAAATTATAATAAAAGACTATACTATAGAAACAGTGAATAAGATAAATGTCCTTTCATATTCTGGAGCATTTTATGTCAAAGGATATGCTGATTTCTATGGATATATAAATAATGCTTCTATTAAATCTGTATCTAATCGTATTAATATTAAAAGCAAAGACATTGATTTCAAAAGTAGTTTAATAGTAAGATATAATTTTGCTAAAAATGAAAAAACTAAAATTGAAGATGAAGACGTTGAAAGAAATACTTATGAAGAGCCTGTATATAGAATATATCCAAGAGATATATATTTAAATGATATAGATTATATTCCTGATGATAAACTTAATAAATATCAAGCTCGATTCATATCTCAAAATTTAACTAAGCAATTTACTTATGAACTTATTTTGAATAATAAAGGAAAGAAAAATCAGCAATATGCTGAATTTGTAATATATAATAATCCGAATTATATTTATACTTACGCGACTTTACCAAGAGGATATTATACTTTACTCTTTACTGATGGTACTACCACTGTAACTTATAATATATATATGTTAGGTAATGAATATGAAACAGTAATAGGAATAGATTTTTTCCAAGCTTCATACATAGATCAAGAAAATTTAAATTTCTTTGAAGGAGAAAAAGATTACCTTTTAAAAGGTAAATTAAATGAAGAGAATTTCCAGAAAACAAGTATTAGAGAACAAAACTTGGATTTCCTTGCTGGTGAAAGCGGATATATTGTTTTAGAACTAAGATCATATAAAAATATTAGAATGAATGATTGGAACTATGATATTAAAGTAAAATCATGTGATGAAAAAGATACTACATTTGATGCCACCTCAGAAAAAGCTGGTCTTCCTGGAATATTCCAAATAACAATTACTACTAAAAAAGCAAATACCTATCCAAATTTAGAAAAATGTCCTCTTAAAATATATGTCAATAATATATTAATTAAAAGATTGCATCCTGAGATGAAAGTATCTCCTAACGAAATAACAAAGACAACGATATTAAATGACTATTATAAGAAAAATTCAGATACAGAATTAAAAGATGGAAACACAGATAATAATTATATTTTCGAAGTATCTTCATTTGATCAATATAATAACTTAGCTGAAACAGATCAAGAAACAATAGATCTAAAAGTATCTTTAGAAGGAGAAGATATTGATAAAATTACATCAGAAACAGACACCTCAACAGGATATAGAAAATATTTTGTAACTGCAACAAAATCTGGAAATTATGTTGTAAGCACTTCAAAATCAGGGCCTCAAGGAATTTATCTCGGAAAAGAAGCTAGTTTCTTAATAAATCCTGGTGCAATCGATTTAACTAAAACTGTAATTAAAGAAAAATCTAATTTTATTCAAGCTGGAGAAAAACCCGAAATAAGTATTTCTGCTTTTGATCAATATGAAAATGCTTTACAGTATACTGATTTTATGGATAAATTCGTGGTAATCTTTAATGATGCAAATAATAAAGAATTTATCTCAAATCCTAGTTATGATGAAGATGCTAATAAAGTATATTATAAATCAGACAATGAAATAACTATAATAGGCAATGTAACATCCGAAGTAACCTATGATAATAAAGAGGTAATCGATACTTCTGATATAACTATAGAAATAATTCCTGGAGATCCTTATCCTCCAAATTCAATTCTTTCTCAAGAACTAGATATAGGAGAACAAATTCAATATTTTAATCAAAATAAAATAGAAATAGATACAACTCAAACACTTAGATTAAATGTTTCATTATATGATAAATATAAAAATTATGTTAATGTGTTACCAGTATCAGCCGAAATATTAAATCCAATAATGTCAGGAAAAAATATGAAAGAAATTAAATTTAATGTCAGGAAAGACATAGACAACTTTGATTTAGATTTTAATGAAAATGATGAATATAATCAAATCTATAAAAATTTAGTAAAAGGTATTTATGATTTAACACTATCAGTTAAAACTGATTTAGGAGAATCTAAGTTCATATATAAATTAGAAGTCACATCAGGTGATGACCTTCATGGGAATGGAGACGTAGATTATTCAAAATGCGTTTTAAGTCCTTTAGAAAAAAAAATTATAGCAGGTAATTATGAGCAATTCACTTTGGAATTAAGAACTAAAGAAGGTTTATTATATAATGGTGATATTGATATTAATAAGGATTTAAAAATATATTTAGATACCGCGGATAATTCATTCCAATATTCGGTGATAAAAGCAGGGGATATATATGGTATTTATAATATAACTATTTATTCAGAAAAAAAAGGAGAATATGCATTAAATGTTGAATTAAATAATAAAAAATTAACTCAAATAAAATATACTGTTACACCCCAGCCTATTCCAGAAAAAAATTATACAAAAATATCCTCAAAACCAAAAGATGAAGTATATGCTGGAGAATTCCAATATATTAAATTCTCTTTATATGATAAATTTAAAAACAGAATAGAAAAAGGTGATAATATAATAAATATAGATAAATTCTCTTTATATAAAAATGGAGTAAATTCAGCTTATTCTTCACTCAATTTCGAATCAAATACTGATTTAAGAGTAACATTTATGGCAAATTATCCTCCAAAAAAAATATTATTAAATCTTCTTTATGAAGGGGCTTATATTTTTGAAAAAGATATAGAAATTTCAGTTAAAACAATTATTGATTATAGTAGTACTTCAATTTCTTCAACAAATAAAGAAAAAATATATGAAGGAGAATTCCTTGATATGTCATTGTTTACCGTAGATAAAAATGGAGAATGTGCTGATAATGATGATTATCATTCTCAATTTAAAGTAGAAGTCAGAGGTCCTTTAAAATCTTCTAAAGAATATATTACCACTTATCAATTAGAAAGAACAGATAAAACTAATTCAGAATGCAACAATGAATATCATATAGTTGTAAAAGAAGAGAATAGATATAAATATGCTGGAGATTATATTATTAGCGTATATGCTAAAAACGATTTAATTGCTCAATTTAATCAAATATGTTATCCTTCAAGTGATAATGACTCTTGCGGAGAAAATAAAATATTATGCCCTGATAATATATGTAGAGAGAGTTGCTAA
>Ga0138317_1000047_pt1:0-10000 | contig 11063 bp, 2 predicted proteins | sample Cowrumcornstover_2_FD_99365 | JGI IMG/M metagenome (GOLD analysis project Ga0138317, IMG submission 99365) | Metatranscriptome of Cow rumen microbial communities from the University of Illinois at Urbana-Champaign, USA - Cow X-1 corn stover... | ecosystem: Host-associated > Mammals >... | reverse complement strand
TTCATTTGCTTTTCTAAACTATCAAATAATTCTAGCATTTCATTGGTCATTGGATTAAGTTTAGTAATTTCATCAAGACCACCCTTTTCTAATACAGAGTATTTTTTTAAAAGTTCTTCAGCATTAACTTCACCAATATGCCATTTCAATTTAATAATTTCACTAATATTTATTGCTAAAGATTCTCTGACATAGACATAAGGATGATTAAAATTATTGAAATAAAGTTTTAATTGATTATCCATTTTATTATATATTCTCCAGTTAAATAGATTTAATATAATAGATATAAAGTTCAACTTTTTAGTTTCTGTAAAGAATGATTCACATTGTGGATTTAATTTTTCGTGAAGAATAATATTTATTATAGGTCTGAATCTTCTAGCATCACGATTAACACAAGCATATTGAATAGATGAAATCCAATTATCTACTGATTCTTGAATTACATTTTGTAAAACATTTTTCAAAGTAGGTTTCAGCCATTCCCATAATTTATCTAATTTTGCCGTTGACCAATTTCTTGAACCACGGATTAATCCAGAAATAACTTCAGCAGCTACACGTTGTTGATGCTTTTCTTGGAAATTAAGACAATATTCATTTAAGATAGGTTGAATACAAGTATAGAAGAATCGATCTTCAAAAAGTTGGAATATGTATTTATAGAATTTGATATTACTTGTACTGAAAGCCTCAGTATTAGTTTTAGAAGTTTCCATAGACATATAGCTAAATAACTGTTTCCAATATTCTGTTTTACTGAATTCTTGAAGGATATAATCAAGGACTTCCTTTGATGTTGGATCATAATATGGGTATTGATCATTATCTTCAGTTTTTTGTTTATATACCTTGAAAGTTTCTGGCCAACATAACCAACCATAGAAAGAATTATCTAAATATATAATATCTTTATGGTCACTGAATAAATCTTCATCATTTTCTAAAGTGAAGAAATTTATTTTATCTTCAACGCCAAAGTCTTTTGGGAAAGAATAATCTATTTTTAATTCATTAGAAATACTTCTTCCACCTTTTAATTTACTTCTTACTTTTAAAACATTCATGACTCTTGTGATAGCAGAAATATTAATTTTTCTTGAAGGATACAAATTATCTATAGTATGTTCAATAAAGTATTTCACAGATTCTAAAGATACGGGTTTATCTTCTCTTATATACATCTCCAATGTAGTATTCGTCATTGTAGATAATCTCCAATGAATTCCATTCTTATTTAAAGTTGTTAATAATATATCAAGAATTTTATTATATACTCCTTCATATTTACTATATTTTTCATCAATGATTTTAAATTGCTTATCTACTAAATCCTGATCGACACTAAGTCCACATTCCTCCAACATATTTGTAACAGAATTTTTAGTTTCATCTGTTAATACTTGTTCCATTGGAAGATCAAAGAAATTCATAGCGTAATTAACAAATAACTTTTTAAAGAGTTCTTGAATAGAAGTCTTTTCACTTTGTGGAGCAACACAAATTGTATTAGTTAATTTCAATAAATAATCCCATTCTTTAAAGCAAATTCTAAGAATTGGTTTTTGTCTTAATAAATATAATGCGCCTTTAACCTTATCGGGATCATCATTTAGAGAATTTTCTATGATACTCAATATTTTTGGAACAATAGTATATTTATAATCAGGATAACTTCTAACTAGTTGTGCTAATAGAACTTGGGAATTCTTTCTAGTTTCAGCATATGAACTAATTGACATTTGGAATAAATCTTCTAAAAGATCATCATATATATCAGGTTTCTTTAATACTGTAAAATTATATCTTACTCTTTTCAAATGATGGATAAATGCTTTTTGAACATGAATACATCTTGGATATCTTCTTTTATCATTAATAGTTTTTATTAACCCTTTCATATATTTGTAACTTCTGTAATGATTTTCAAACTTATTCTTTTCTATTCCATGATCATTTATATAAGTACTCATTACTTTGATCAAAATTCTAAAACATTCTATATTATTACTTTGTTCTTTTGATAAATATACAGCTGTTTCATGGAGAAGCTTTCCAATATCTTCATTTATTTGCTTAATATGAATTGTTCTAGGATCATTTTTATCTGTAAGACAGAAACCGCATGGTAATAATTTTGGTATCATTGGTATTAAACTGTCCTTTGGTTTATCCTCTTGTTCGAAATATAATAATGATATTCCCTTTAAACAATTCTTAATAATGTTAAAGTTCTTATTAAATAAAACTACATTTCCATGCTTTGATAATTCGTTATTTAATAAATCTTTCAAATTCTTTTGTGCCGGTATAGCAAATAAATCGATTAATTCAATGGCAAAATTAATTTCTTCATCATTTGGGATATGCCATTTAATATCTAAGTCATCTATATCACTGACAACACCCCAACTCTTATAATGATTATTCTGATATTCTTTTGTAAACCAAACATCCGATTTTACATTTCTTTCTTCAAGTGGGTAAACTTTACACAATGAAAGAATAAGATTTGATAATAATTTTCCAGCCCACTTATAACCTCTTCCAGATTTGCATTTTTCAAAACTTAACTTTAAGACATCAATTAAAAGTGATTTGTATTTAAGAAGACTATCACCAGCTTGAATAACTACATGGTAAAGAATAGATTGATACCAATGTAATGTTGAATCGGATGAAGTGGCAAATGAAAATGGATTAGAAGATTCTGTAGTTAAACAAGAAATTGATGCAGCATCATGTTGAAGTTCAGTTTCGATAGCATTTTTACACATTGGTAAAAATACAGAGAGAGCTAAATCAGGATTACAACCAGTTGATGCTGAACATAATGAACCAAATATTTTAGTAGCAATAGGAATTACATGAGACATGGCAAAATCTTCAATCTTTTTTAAGGCAATTTTATGAATTTCATCTGAAGATTGAATAAATAATACTTCACAAGTATGAAGTAATAATTGAATCATTCCAAGTTCGGAAGTCGAGCCTCTTTTTTGTGAAAAGTTTTCCGGTAAATTTTCAAGAATTGAAAGAACTCTATCCAAAAATTTAATAACCCATTCAGTAAATTCTAATGTGTTAATTCTACATAATTCATCATCATCTTCTGAGTTTTCATCATACATCTCGTATCCTGAATCTAATATATGAGATTTTTTTGGATTTGAAGAAGATGGTTCTTCACAAGTAATAAGTGGAATACATTTTAAAGCATTACTAATAAATAATAATGCTGTACTTGTCTTTAATGGATCATTCATATCTATACCTGGTGTAATAATATTCAATAATAACATTAAATGTTTTCCACCTTGAGAATAATTGTCCCTTGAAAACATTGGTACAGCTAAATATGAAAGAGCACTGATACTAGACATGGTTCTATGAGTTTCGGTTAATGATTCCAATGATGGATAGAATCTTTCTAAAGCTTCTTTAAAAATAACATTTGGTCTTATATAAGATAAGCTTCTAAGAGCATTTTGAGCAACAGCTACACTTTTACTATCTTTTCCAAAAACAGATAAAAATACTACAGGTTTTAAAATATTAACAAATTCATCTTTTATTTCTTCTGTAATTCTTAAATGTTTTGGAGTTTTGCAATCTTCAATATTTTCATTTCTAATTCTTTTTAAAAGTTCAAATGAAAGCCATTGTAAGAAACAAGCCATTGAATATGTCCATTTACCAAAATTTGATGGATGGAAATATGTTTCTACAGCCTGAATCATGTCTTTTAATTTTTTAAGAACATTTATTTTTGGTGGTCTTTTATCTTCAGGAACATCATCACTTGGTTCCGGCCATATTGTATGAACAATAAATCTTGCTAATGTTTTAAATTTATCTTTTTTATTTTTTCTATATTTCAAGAATGTACTATGTCTATATTCAATATAATGAAGACCATTTCCATTTATATGATTTATACCAACTGGTAATTCCATCATATTTAACCCTACAGAAAATATAAATGAAATTTGTTCTTCTGTCCATTGAACATTCCATGGTGAACTAACTTGATCATTTGCTAAACGTGAAAATAAGTTAATAAAGTTTAATTCATATTGTTCAACTAACTTCATTTGAGTCCATAAAGAAAAAATTGGTTTAACCCAATAAAATGGTGGTGCGTCTGCAGGGATATAATCTGGTTTTGGTGGTGGTTTTGAAGTGTCTAAAAATAATTCGAATATCATTTGTGATAATATAGTATGAAAATAAGTATGTGGATTAAACTTATTTAAGAATTCCTTGAGTATTGTTTCAGTACAATCTGATGAAAAATATCTTCTGGAATATGTTAATAATCTTAATAAAGAATTAATTTTTGGTCCTTCGCTTAACAATACACTTTGCTTTTCATTTAAATTAATAATTTCTTTTATTAGGTCATATAGAGGTTTCCAAGGTAATTCTAATTTTTCTTTTTTGAAATATTTTTTTTTCTTTATTAATTTGCAACAAAATGAACTAAAAAATTCTACTGTGGAAGTTTCTAGTTTCGGGGTAACTGATAAATTATATGTTATCTTTGCAAAATATATTCTATCTTTCTCAGGTAAATCATATCGAAGATCAATAAATCTATTTAATTCTTTAAACCAAAATTGTGCTTCCTTGGTATATGATTTTGAAAGAATTGATTTGGCAATATTTTCTTTAATTACATTAAGATATTCCGTTTCATTAGGAATATCATATGGTAATTGAGTATTAACATTATAATTACTTAATTGTTTGGACATTTTTTCATTTGAATAAAATCTTATTATTAATATAATATATGGACTAAAAATAAATGAAATTCAATAAATAAATAAATAAATAAATAATAAATATATAAAAAAAAATAATAAATTACTTAAAAATATTAAATTATTTTTCAAAACATGATAAATAATTCTAAAATAAAATAATTTTCTAGGCTTAAAAATCCTTTTATATAATCAATATAAATAATTTTAAATTTTTCAATAAATAAAAAAAAAAATGGTGGTTACAAAGCAAGTTGTTGAAATGGTAAATCCTTTTGTAAAGGTAATGCAAAATAAAGTACCTGAGTACAAAGGTATATGTTCATTATTATCTATAAAAAGACCATATTCAAGTAAATATTCGAAAGATATTTTTCCTCGTTTTATAAGATATTTTATAAATTCAAAATGTTTGAAGATTTCTATGAAAGAATATGAAAATTTAATATCTAATAAATATATGAGTGAATCAAGGTCTAAAAAATGTGATCAATCAATAAAAATCTTATTAGACTCAACGCATTTAACCTTTCCAGCAATAATGATTGCAATGGGATATATATCTAAATTAAAGAAAAATACTATCACTTCTTCTTTATTACATCATCAAAATAATTCAGAAGTGAAAATATTGACACTTGCTTTAATGGCTTCAATGAAAGCTCATTATGATAATGTCTATTCAAATAAATCATGGTCGACTGTATCAGGAATACCTTTAAGAGAATTGAATATTCTTGAATCAAATTTTTTACGTGATATAAATTTTGATCTTTATATTGATGAAAAAAATTTTTTTGAATATATGGATACAGTGGAAAAAGCATTAAATGAATATTATAAAACAATAAATGAAAATGAAAATAAATTTAAAATCGATAATGATACAGAGACATTTGAAAATTCTAATATACCATCAAAAGAAATTCAAGATTCTAGAAATTTCAAATGTACAACTGCAAATTTGACTCCAGCTCCTTCTCCAAAAAATAATATTGAATCAAAATATGAAGACAAAATAAATAATTCATCATATAATAAAACATATAATCATCTTGTAGTTCCAGAAAATGATTATAAAGGAAATAAATCAGCATCAATGTCCATTATTGATAATGAAAATAAAAATTCAATTTATCAACAAAAAATTTCTACTCCATCTCTTTATTCAACTGAATCTTCTTATTCCTCAGAAATATCTGAATTAAATTTGCCACATTATAAAAATAATAACAAAAAAGAAAAAGAAAATTCATATCAGTTATATAAAAATAAAGATTATGATGTATCCAATGAGAATTCAGATTTTTATCCATCTTTCGATAATAATGAATTTAACAATAAAGATTCAAAGCGCATGAAAAATCATTCTACATTCTTAAATCAATCTAATAACAATAATAAGATTGGTCATTCTAAAACAATGGGCTATTTTAATAATAATGATAATAGATCAAGAATTGATGAAAATCAACAAAATTCATCAATTAAAAATAAATCTAATAAATATTTTTCTTCTATACCCAGTTTTCTTCATAAATATCAACAAAAAATTGAGAATGGTGAATATATAAAGTATCTTGATGATTTGGATGCTAATGCTAAGGAAAACACAGGAAAAAAGTCTAATATAAAAATTTCCGAAAATGAATTGCATTCTAGCAAAATAGATGTAGTACATTCATCACCTGTACCAATAATAAGAAGTTCTACATATTCTCATCATTCTAATGATAAATATTATACTAAAAATGAAAATCATCAACGCTATATTCCAAAAAGAACATCATCAAATAATCTACATCAGTTATTACCAAAGAAAGCGTCATCTTTAAATCTTAATGCACAATATAAGAATGGTATTAATAACAATCAAGTATCAAGTAATGAATATAATGGAAGTATTAGACCATCAAAATCAATATCAATTGCATATCAGACAAAACCTAATCAACAAATGGTAGATTCTTCTAATCAGTTATTTAGACATAAAACTGTATCTTTAGCTTATCCAGTTTCTACAAATGCTCAAGTATCTAATACTTCTTTATATGCCAATTATCCACAAAATCAATATGCTATTCCAATTTATCAACAACAAGTAGCATATACTAATCAAACATCAGTTCAGCAAGTTTATCCATATTATATTCCTCAAAATACATCTCAAATTGGTGTTATTTTAGATACAAATATAGTACAACAACCAATTCCAATACCTCCAAATTCAACAATATTACAAGCACAACCAGTACCACCTAATCCAATTCCATCACCAATTTCACCTCAGTCAATAACATATAGTAATGGTATAACAATACGTCATCAAAATAGTTTTCAATCAAATTATTCTACACCATCACCATATACTGGAAATATTATTTCAACACCAGTTAATACAAATATTTATTATTCGACTGAAACACCTGTTCATATTATATCACCACCACCAATGATAAACACTATTACAAATTATTCTTATAATGCAAGTCAAGATTATAATGAAAATAACATGAATAATCATAATAAATTAAAAGAAAAATCTGTAGATAATAATTTTGACCGACTATCAAGAAAAAGTTGCAATAGTATTACAGACAATAGTAGTTATGATAGTTTATACTATCATGATATTGTTGATAATAATAATACTAATAATAATACTAATAATAATACTAATAATGAAGGAGATATTGGTAATTCAAGTATTGCTAAAAGAAGTAATACTATTGGAAGTTCACAAAATATTAGAAATGAACTAATGAATAAAGGACGTGTACCAAATCAATATCTTCATCCAAATAGTTATTCTTATGTTAATAACTATGGGTATGAAAATCCAATATCACGTAGCAATAGTTATACTTTTGATAATAATAGTATAGCTCGTGCTAATACATATTCATATGATTCGAATATTAATAATAATTCTATTCATAGCTATGATAGTACTCCTATTAATCCAAATAATGGTTATTATGAACCTACATTCAATTATAGTTATATGAGTAGTAGTTATCCAGTTATTAATACTATATATAAAAGTAATAGTTATTCTATTGCATCTTCATCTTCATCAGTTATAAATGATAATGGGTCTTATTATAGTAATAAAAGACAATCAAATACATCAAGTTATTATAAGAAAAAAGGTGGTAGATATAATAATGATTATCAATATAATGATGGTGATAAAAGTAAGCCATTCTACAGAAGTAAAAGTGTTAATAATAAAAATTATAAAAATAATAATAATAGTATGAATAATAATATGAATAATGACAATAACAAAGGACCAATAAATCGTAGTAGAAGTTATAGTAATAGTTATAGATATAAAAATAAGCATTCTAATAATAACGGATTTAATAATTTTATAAAAGATAATAAAAGTAAATTAAATAATATAAGTACATTAAATATTTCAGAAGATAATAATTCATCATATAGTAATAATAATAAATCAACGAAAAAATATACTAATGAAGAAAAGTCTGAATCAAATAAAGAAATTGATATAAATAATGAGGAAAATAGCAATAAAAATCATAGAAATGAACAAGATAAAGAAATAAATAAATCAGATGAAAACTTAAATAATAAAATAAATAAAACTAAAAGTGATAATGATGAAATGAAGAGTAAAAGTGAATCTGAAACATTTGTAGAATCTAATAAAAATATAAATAAGAACAGTATTGATGAGAAAGATCAAAAAACTGATATATTTGAAACAAGTAATAATTCGGATTCTAATTCATGTCTTATTGATGATTATGTTAATGAATCAAGTTTTTTAACACAAAATGACAATGATAGTAAAAGTGATAATAGTTATAATAAAAACAATAATTATTCTATTATAGATAATAAAGAAAACGTTAATAATAAAGAGTATGAAATTAAAAATATAAATAATGGTGATGTTGATGAGACAGAAGAATCTTCTAATGAAGAAGATGAAATTGATATATTAACAAATTATAATCATGACACTTATTCTAAAAAAGTTTTTGATGTTGAAAGTAGACGTTATTCATCTGTATCTACTTATCATTTAGATAATATCGATAAAAACACTCAAAGTCCTCTTCCAAAAAACAATAAATATAGATACAGTGATTGTAATTTTGATTCTTATGAATATGATTCTTCCTTCCATATTGAAAATATTAAAAATGATTTAATGGATAACAATAATAAATCAATTGATACTATCATATCCATTAATTCAAATATAACTGATACAGATTTTATATCGGAAAGGGATAGTTTAAAGCAAACTGAAGTAAGCAATAATAGTTATATAAGTTCTCTCATAGGAAGTAATGATGACAAAACTGATAGTAATATTAATTTATATATTAATAATGAAGATATTGAAAGTTTAAAAAGTTATATCTCAAGTATTGAAGATTATTATGATCATAAATCTGAGATTAGTAATAAAAGTAAAAGTAGTAATTTATTAAATACATCTGTAAAGTCCGATTCAATTGATAATCATATACTTTTTGAAAAAGTTATTCCAAAAAGAAACTCAAATAGTAGTGGAATTAAATTTGGTTTGAAAAAAGCTTTTAGAACAAATAGTACACCTGTATATACAAATTCAAATATAAATGTCAATGAAGAAAAAAGTTGGAATAGTAGTAGTAACAGTCAAAATTTATCAGAAAGTAAACCAATGGAAAAAGTAATAAATTCATCAATAAATATAACCGGACGTCAAGAACCAAAAATTATAAAGGTTCATGGTTCTAAAAAATCTGGAATTAAAAAGACTATGTCATTAATTTTGGAATCTGGTAGTAAAATATTTACGAAAAAACAAAATCAACAAAATCAAAATCAAAATCAAAGCCAAAGTAAAGGTGTTAATGCCAATTCACCATATTATAATAGCAATAATAAAGAATTACCACCAATTCCAGCAGATAATGAAATTTATGAAAATGAAAAAACAGAACTTAAAATAACTAAAAAGAAACATCATTCTTTTACACCATCGATTGGTAGTCATCTTTTATTAAAATTGGATAGAGATGCTTCTTTTGCTACAACTTCAAGTTTTTCAAAACCTGGTTCTATTCATTATGCTGAACCACAGCAAATATCTAAAACTAATAGTACTACATAAAATAGTAGTGTTGTTGGTAACAAATATTAATAAGTAATATCAAATCGTATTCAACATCTAGAATATTTTTTAGTTAAAAATTTTAAATATA
>Ga0138317_1000041_pt1 | contig 11335 bp, 5 predicted proteins | sample Cowrumcornstover_2_FD_99365 | JGI IMG/M metagenome (GOLD analysis project Ga0138317, IMG submission 99365) | Metatranscriptome of Cow rumen microbial communities from the University of Illinois at Urbana-Champaign, USA - Cow X-1 corn stover... | ecosystem: Host-associated > Mammals > Digestive... | reverse complement strand
CATATATGAACATCACAAAGTGCTGGAGTTGTAAATGAGTTTAGAAACTTGCGTAAGAAACAACATAGTTCGATGAACATGAAAAACATGAAAACAAAGTCTTTTTTAAGAAATTTGTCGAAATTCTTCTTGGTGGCTACGACTTTGACACTGGGTTGTATGCCTGCATTTGCGGAATTTACGAAAGTTCGATCTGATAATGGGTGGAATGGTAAGGTCACGAAGTATGATGTCATAGGTGATTATTACCAGTTTACTTTGGATAGATTTAGGGGAGAAATCGTCATAGAAACGGATGTGGAGGCCTCTGATATCTTCTTGCCGGGAAACAACACGAAAGGATGGGTGCTTGAGGACGACAAGGCGGTGAAAGTGCAAATCAACAACGAATATTCGGGTTTCCTTTGCGTTAGTTATGACAGACCGACCAATACCGTAAGCGTCGCCTATGGTTCTTGTAGCGGTACAATCGATGCTGATAAGGATAGGGTCTGTAAAACTACCGGAGGTGATGTGAAATTCAGGGTGTTGAATGGTGACGCAAGCGCCTCTAAGCGTTGGGGATTGCTCTCCTATGACGGCAAGGATACGACGTGGTTGTCAACTTATAACAATCGTGATAGCTTCGTTTATACGGTTACGGACTCTATTGTGATGTTGCTGAAATATACGACTTCATCTGGACTTGTCTCTTATTCCTCCGCAAAGGTGGGCCTGTCTTTGGCGGATTGCGGCTATAAGGTCACTTCCAGCGTCACGAACATTTGCCCGGGTGACCCTGTGGTTCTTACTTCCAACTATACGGAGGGTACTACTTATGAGTGGAGACGTAATAACGGGAAGGTGCTCGCCACAACCACTGAGCCTACTATTTCGTTGAATCCTCTGAATTCGACTAAATACAAACTTTACGTCGATGGGCTGTTCGCTGGTGATGCGGAAGTGAAGGTGTCAGGTTGCGGATTCTATATCTCTTCCTTCTATCCTACGGAAATGTGTATGCAGGATTCCAACTCGTTGGTTGCAATCGGTGAGGATATGTTGCCGGATTTGGGTAATAACGTTTTTGAATGGCAAATATCCGAGGATGGAGACATATGGACCACCATTAAGACAAATGCGAGCAATCGTCTGAATGTATTCCCTACGGAGGACAGATATTACCGTGCTAAATATAAGGATGAATATACTTCTCCTTTCTTCTACGAGGCACCTAATTGCGAGGACAATGGAGACTGCCGTGGATTGCAGACGAGGACGTTGTTCTATGAGTCCTTCGGTTACTTCATCGATGAACACACATACGTTTCCGATAAAGGAGTGTATGTGAATGACATGACATTGACGGGTGGTGTTGCTGGTTTGGTAAATGGTAGACTCGAAGGCTATGCGGGAAATCACTCCAGCGATAATAGTGGTGTGGATTATATGACCCGTATCGCATATCATAATAATAATTCCCCTTATAATAATGGATCTGGATTCTATGGCGTAAGGTTTTTGGATCGAGATGGAAATCCGAGAGCCGGTGGGTCATTGGAGACGAGACCGAATGAGGGAACCACCACGTTCCATATTCAGCGATATATCGCACCTGATCCGAACGGATATGTGGTGCCGGCTACCCAATTTACAAGGTTGGATGGTAGCTCTAACCAGTTCGTGGGTACAGATGGTCACTTGTATTTGCAGGCGAACCCATTGTTGCCGGAATACACTTGGACGGAGTATGATGGTAGGAATAAGGCCTTCCGTCTGCAGGACGGTTATTATGCTATCGTGGCGAATCCGGATTCCGTTGACCATCATGACGGAAACTCCTATGTGGATTGTACCGATAATACAGGTAACGTGAACGGTGCCATGTTGTTTGTGAACTGTGGTGAGACATCCCATAGTAAAGCCGCCATCTATGCGCAGCGTGTGCATTTGGGTTGTCCAGCCGATCGTTTTGCGTTCAGTATGGCGGTGAAGAATGCGACGGCTAAGGCGTTTACTTCGGAAGGTTATGCGCAAAATCCTATCAACGTGTCGGTGTATCTTTTGAAGGATGAAGGCACCGATGTGTTGCCTAATGCCTACAGGACGATGGGAACGGTTCCTGCCGCAAGCATCTTGAATAATGAAATTGAATCTGGGGATATACCAGCGGGATCTGACGAATGGCATGAGGTTAATCAATACGTGCAGTTGGATCCTTCGCAAAAGGTGCAGTCTTTGTGGGTTGTCCTCTACAACAATGGTCCTTCCGGTAATGGTAACGACTTGCTTTTGGACGATATCTCCTTCTCCGTATGTTTGCCTAAGGCTGAGCTTTCAGCCAACGTGGATGGTGAGTTGATCACAGACGCACTTACCGTTTGTGACGGTCGTGACGTGGAATTGGTGGCGAAGCAGAAGGGTGATTACATCCAAAATCCTGTTTACTTGTTCCAATATTACGATAACGACACTCAATCCTGGGAGGATATGAGGGATTATTCGGACGTTTCTACCTACAAGAAGACTACCGCAACAATCTCCGTGACAGATCCTCGTTTCGTTGGTGATGTGCAATATAGGGTGATCATCGGTTCAAGTGTGGATGAATTGAGGGATGTGGAGTTGCATTCAGGGGATGTTTGTAACGAATTCCTTGTGGCTACTTCCGATATTGATATAAAGAACACGTACGGTGGTCCGATGTGTGGGGATAACCCGGAAGAGAAGGTTTGTTTCGTCGTCGATGATACTGTTACTGTCACGGGATGTCGTCAGTTGACAAGGAAAGATCACACGTGGAAAATGTTCTGGATGAGCGAAACGGGACAAATGTTGGTCGACACGATGGAAGTGACAGGCGTTGATTCCGACCAGATCCATTTCATCATCGATAGGGATTATAACGTGAAGGTGTTTGACCGAAAATGGAATCAGGTGTCTACTACGGACTCTATTGGTATGTCGCAGATTATATTCGGTGGTGTCGATGAGGGTGGATGTACCCATCAGCAAAAATTCACGTTGGTGGCGAAACATGTCGTTAATCTGAACTATAATCAATCCAGCACACATGGTTGCGACTCCGTGCTTGTGCAGGTTTATAAGGATGTGCCGGAAGCTAAGTTGAAATGGGAGTGGAGCGTTCCGGGACGTGAGGTGATCATCAATGACACAGCTCGTGTGTTCTATCCTACTGGTTTGGATAAGACCGACACGATCGGCGGGTTCTTGTATGTTTCGGTGATAAACAACGGAGATCAGTATTGTGCTCCCGCTGATCCGATGGAGGTTCCTTTCTTGGTATACAATGTTTCGTATAGCTTGAAGGTGGATCCAAGTTCGAACCCTATCTGTGTGACTCCGGGTCAGAGATAAGATAAGGAGTTGATGAATATTCGCGCAAGGGTTGAACCTCAAAGTGCAAGACATAACATTAAAGCATATAATTGGAGATTGACCTTCGGAGGAACTGACGTCGTGGATACGACGACAACCGATTATCATTTGAGGTTGCTATATAGGGATTTGAAGGATAGAACGGGCCGTACAATGAAAGTTGAACTCATCTCCACTGAGACTAAGGAGTGCGGAACTATCATGAATAATGATACTAATTCGAGTGCTGAGGTTGAAGTCCGTGAGGGAGAGATCGCTTTGTCTCTTGAGGCTTTAGACGATAAGATCTGTTTGAACTCCGCTAAATCCTTCTCATTGAAGGCTACGATTAGTCCTAAGACGGCTTTGACGAACTTAACTTATTTCACGTTGTATAGTCGTGAAGATTCTATACTCGCTATTCCTACAGATACTTCTCACAATGTTTATGAGATCGTTATCGACGAGGATCATTATCCGGATGTGTTTAAGCCGGGAACAACGATGGTTTATTCTATTGAAGCTTTTGACCAATTCTGTAGCGCCGACAGCCGTTCTGTTGCTGACTCTGTCTACTTGAATGGTTATGAATTCAAACTCTCTGACGAGGGCGATGACCATAAGGAGTTCTGGCATATGGGGACAAACTGGTGATCAACGCTTCTTTGTCGGATCCTAATGCCGCAAACTTGATTAAGTCGTATAAATGGTATAAGGATGGAGAGTTTGTTGGAGGATCTGGTCTTTCTCATTCATTCGTTGTGGCTGAGAGTGGTAATTCTTTCTACAAGTTGGTGGCGAGCGATGACATTTGTGATGATGTGGCTGATTCTCTGCAGGTGGCTGTCAGCATCAAGTATAAGACTAGCCTCTCCGCTAGCAAGTTGACGACTTGCGAGGGTGGGGACAGCGCTACCGTACATGTAACATTCACTCCTGCCTCTTCCGAGTTGCAAGTGAAGAAATTCGAATGGCATGCGGTTGTCAATGGAAAAGATACGGTTATGTACACGGGCGACCATGCGGATTCTGTGCTTGTGATCAATTCGGAGAAGTTCCCATGGCTGGTTCGCGCAGGTGTGAACGCTAAGATTTATTTGGTGACGAAGGATGAGATTTGTGACGATGTGAGGTCAGATGGCGATCTTGATTTCAGATTCAATTCGCCTTACGAGATGTTCGTCGATTATAATCATCAGTCTGTTTGTGTTCCGAGAGGAGAAGACAATATCAACAAGGATACTATCCTTTTGAGAATGTCTGTCACTATTGAGCCTCGCGAGGCTTTGAGCCAGGTTAAGAATTATATATGGCATGTGAAGTCGAGTGAAGAGACGTTCTGGAATATTACCACGACTGAAGTGAACCATCTGGAGTTGACCTATAATGATCTGAAGAAATACAAAGGAAAGGATATCCAGGTATATGTGTCTTCTTATGATGATGTCTGTGCTATGGGTGTTAATCCTAATCTTAGTGATACGGTTAATGTTGAGATCCGTGTGGGCGGATTCGATATTAGTTTGGCGGATATACCAAGCTCTTATTGCGTTGAATCCATCGATTCTGCTACTTTCCTTCTGAAGGCGGTTATTGACCCTGTAGAGGCGCGCAATAATATTTCCGAGTTCTATTGGTACGATAATGGTAAGTTGTTCGCTACCACGGTTGAGGATTCAATCGTTTTGACCAAGGATGTTTACCCGGATGTGTTCACGGCTGGTTATACCGCTTTGTTCTCCGTCTCTGCTTTTGATAAGCATTGCGAGTTGGATACGGTGAGGTCTAACGGGGACGTGAAAGTTGAGTTCAATACTAGGTTCGAATTGACGCTCTCAATTCCTTCCCATAAGATTTGTATGCCAGCTTCCGAAGAGGATGTCACGCTGATCGCTTATACGGATCCTGCGGAAGCGCAAAATCATATCAAAGAGTATGTTTGGACTCGTGTTACTCCATCTGAACTGACGACGTCCACTTTTGTTAACAAACTGAATTTGCAGGATGCCAACTGGTTGGTTGTCGCGGAGAAAATGTACTTCACTGTGACTGCTTACGATGAGGTTTGTTATAACAAGGCGGATGGAGGTGCCGGCAAGGAGGATTCGTTCATGGTTAACCAGAAATTCGATCCTATCTTGACGATTGATGATCAGTACCTCTGTTCTGACAAGAGCGGGGAAGTTAAAGATCAGGTGAATGCCACTGTTGTTATAGAACCGGACAATGCGTTCTATACCGGATTTGATTTCCATTATGTGTACAAAGGAAAAACTTACGACCTTGAAACTGAAAAGTTGGATAAGAACGAATTCGCTTCTACGGTATTCCCGATGGATGTGAATCCAGGTGATGTTTTGGATCTCTATGTCTCTGTCTCCGATGATGGAGTCTGTGGTCCTATCGAATCGGAGCGTAGCGCATTCTACATCCAGACTCCTTACACATTGTCGCTTGATGTGGATAAGAGCAAGGTCTGTGTGGATGATGATTTGACGGCTTCCATCTCTTCTATTAATCCGAATGGTTCTGAGCGATTCATCAAGAAGTACGTTTGGTATGATGACGCGAGTGTCGTTGAGGGTCTTTCGGATTTGCAGAAGGTATACTCCTCCAAGTCGTTGTCCGTAGGTAAGCATAAGTTGTCGGTGATCTCCATCGATAGTATTTGTCCTAATGTTACTGCGGATACGATGATTGAGGTGTTCGACTCGTTGAGGGTTAAGTTGACTCCGTCCACATATACGTATTGTTCTCCTGTGGATGGCGAAGTTAAGTTGACGGCTAAGGTGACAACTGGTAAACCAATCAAATACGAGGTATATGATGCGGTTTCTGGCGCTCTTTTGGATACTGTCCGCCATTCATATACGGAATGTACGTTCGAGGGATTTGTCCCTACGTTGAAGAGCAATACTTATCTTGTTCGTGTGTACGATGATGTCTGCAGCTTCAGCGAAGGCACTGCGGGACATGCGACAGCTTCCATTAACGTGCATGTTCCTGTGGAATTTAAGGTGGAAATTGAAGATGATGTCAAAGATGTTTGTATTGATGACTCAATTAAGTTATCTTTGATTCCGATTGCGGGATTCCCGACCTACTATTATGTGTATGGCTTGTCTTCCGAGTCTGTCCAAAGGATTGTGGCTCATGATGACACCACCTCGATTATCGATATCGCAAAGCAAGGCGGGTATATGAACTATACGATTGTGGCTGTTGACGAAATATGTCCTGACACGTCTGAATCCAATGGTTCAGTGTTTGTACATGAAAGTCCTCGGGTACAATTGTACGCCAACAAGGAGAATGTGATCATTGGTGGTGACATCATTTTGTACGCTGATCCTGAGGTCGGTTCGCCTACTTCTTATGAGTGGTTCTGTGATGGTCGTTCGTTTGATGTGACTTCAGTTAACAAGACGACTTATCTGCCGGAATCAACATCTGAGTATACTGTCGTGGCGTCTGATGGTGTTTGTCCTTCCGCATCTTCCTCTATCACGTTGGAGGTTAAGTTGCCTACAGCGTTTACTCCATATGTGTTGGATGATTTCAACGACTGGTTCATGCATGGATTCTCGTTGGAGGTGTTCGACCGTTATGGCCAGAAAGTTTATGAGGGCAATGATGGATGGAATGGACGGAAGGGAAGTTCGGAGGAATTTGTGGATCCAGGTGTCTATTTCTATAAAGTTGTCATGAAGAATGGCAGGGTAGAGAAGGGTACTGTCGAGGTTGTATTTGAATAAATAGTAAAAATTAAATAATTTAAGGTTATGTGTACTGATATGAAAAGGACTTTAGCTGTTGTGACGTTGTCCTTTTGTGGACTGGCTGCCTTCGCGGGTATTCATGAGGAATATTCGGAAGGATATGAAATCCTCTCTTCAGAGGCTAGCTCGAGGGAACAAGAGCGTCCAATGTCTTTCTACAAGGAGGGTAAGGTGGCGTTCTTTAGAGGGGATACCGCTTATACGGCTACGGTTGGCAACATGTATGATTTAGTTGATATTGAAGTTTGTCCGGAATTGACGGGACTGGGGATTTATGGAACATTCGCTTACGACCCTCGTAAACGTACCATATATTTTTCTCGGGTGGATGAAATCGGCAATGCCGACATGTATGAGGCTACTCTTCAGGGTGGTTCCTTCAGCGAGCCTAAGCTGATGCGCATCCAGGGACTTGACAAGTTGAGGAAGAAAATCCGTGGTTCTTCTACCGTTATCGCTGGTTGGACTTATCGTTACGATCGTGTGACGGGTTTCTTTAACCCAACTTTGGCTAACAATGGTACTCGTATCTATTTCTCCGCCGACTTCAAAGGCCATGGCTATGGCAATCGAGATATTTGGTACATAGACAAGGCGAAGAACAAGGAGGAAATCGGTGCGGATTGGGTTATGCCGGTGAACGCAAGTGATTCCGTCATCCCATTCAACACGAAAGCTCGTGAGGATTATCCGTTTGTGGTGGGTGACTCCATCATGTACTTGATGTCCGATCGTCCTGGTGGTTTCGGTGGAATGGATGTTTATATGTCCCGTTACGAGAAAGACCACGAGTTCAAGATTTATGATACTACACTCAAGGATTCCGTGGTTGTGAAACGTGACATTTGGACTCCAGCGGTTAATTTGGATTCAACCTTCAATACGAGGGCCAATGAGTATAACTTCATCGGATCTTCCAAGTTGGTTATGTTCATGTCTAATAGGGCCGGTGGTAAGGGTAAGGACGATATCTATGTTCCGATGCCTTTCCGTGCCGAACCTGATGTTGACCTGATGCCTGAGATTACGCTTACGGAGCCTAAGGGCTTCAACTGGGTGCTCTTCTTCTTCGACTTCGACAAGTCGGATATGAAACCTGAGTACTTCGTCCAGTTGGATGAGTTGGTAAGTGCGATGAAGGAGTTCCCTGGCGTTGTGTTTGAGATCAGTGGACATACCGATGAGCGTGGATCTGACAAGTATAATATGAAACTTTCCCAAGAGCGTGCTAATTATGTGAAGGGCTTGTTGATTGAAAGAGGTATGAGCCCTAACGAGTTGGTCGCTGTGGGTAAAGGTTTCCACGAAACTGTTATCAAGAACGCACAGACGGAGCCTGAGCACGAGCAGAACCGTCGTGTTGATATCAAGATCTTAAACGAATAATGTTGGGAGGTTAGATGATGAAGAAGTATTTAGTTTTATTTTTGATGGTTATGTTGGGTGCGAATCTCTTCGCACAGCGTGATTTGATGCTTTCCCAACAGTTCTTTTCCAGGTTGAATATCAACCCTGCCGCTACGGGTAACACCGATGATGTCGATTTGTTCCTCATTGGACGTTGGCAATGGATGGGTGTTTCCAACTCCCCTAAAACGGGTGTCATGAACATTAGTAACTATTTCGAGTCGGTGCGTTCTGGTATCGGTTTGTCCGCTTCCTACGACGACTTGGGATATGCTAACCGTACCATAAACATGAAGGCGGCTTATGCTTATCATGTTAACTTGAACGAGAGTATGCTGATGTCCTTCGGTTTGTCGGCTGGTTTCCTTTACCACTATTTTGATCCTAAGAAGAATTATTGGTTGGATCCGCCGGAGTTGGAACGTGAGACTTTGAATTTCGGTGAGTGCACTGCGGATTTTAATCCTGATATGGACTTCGGTGTGGAATTGGCTATGCCTAAGTTGATGTTCGGTGCATCCATCAATCACCTCCTTTACAATGAGGATAAGGTGACAACTTCAGTGCCAGGTCGTCAGTTTAATGTCTATACGAGAGCTTTGCTTTCTCCGTCTGAGACAATTGATTTCGCTCCTGCGTTGGTTTATGTGCATCGTAACTCCATGAATCGTATGGAATTGAACATGCTGTTGTTCTACAAACGTTTCTTGTGGTTCGGCGTCACATACCGTCCTGACCTGAACGGTGTCGATCTCTTCTCTTCCCACGTTGTACAGTTCTGCGTTGGTTTCGAGTATCAGAAGTTCAGAGTGGGTTGTGCGTTCGACCTTGGTTTGGGTGACGTTGCTAAGAGCATCTCTTCCCCTTGCTCAGGTGAAATCCTGCTCTCATGGCGTATCGCTAAAACCGTTAAGGGAAGCGGCGTCAGATTCCTCGAGGATTAATAATTTGATGATTTTTCTGTCAAAAGCCTTTGTTTTTGACGAGAGTTCTGTATATTTGGAATAAATTGTAGATGATATGAGAAGAGCATTTAAATATTTGTTGTTGATCGCTTTGACTGCCGCTCCTTTTTCGCAGGCAAATGCCCAAGATGATATCGTGTGTGACCAATATCACTTCAACTATTATCTTGTTAACCCTGCGGTGGCGGGTGCGGAACGTTGCAGCCACTTGATGTTGACGGGCAAGTTCCAATGGACGGGTCCGGAGTTGGAGGATCCTCCGATGACCCAAACGTTGAGCTTCCGTACCCGTGTGTTGAAGAATGTCGGATTGGGTGTCTACGCCTATAACGACAAGAACGGTAATTCCTACCGCCAGGGTGGTGAGGTGACTTTCGCCTACCATATCCCGCTGTCGGAGAATAGCCATTACATGATGAAGACACAGTCCATCGACCGCCAGTTGTCGTTCGGTCTCTCCTTGATGCTGAACCACTACAACTTCGACAAACACTTGTTCGAGGATTACGGATTCGAGGACCCTACCTTGGGTAACGGTGGTTCCAACAAGGGTATGTACCTCAATGCCAATGCGGGTGTCTACTTCTTGTGGGATAATTTCTTCGCGGGTTTCTCCGCCAAGGATATTGTGCCGACCGAGTTGACCGAGTTGGGTCTGGAGGAGCCGAAACGTCCGCTCACCATGTTCGGATTCTTGGGCTACGATTTCGACCTTGTGAACGAGATCACCCTCGAGCCTTCCGCGATGTTCAAGTTCAACACGATCAAGAACAGGCAGTTGGACCTCAACCTGAAGTACATGCAGACCATTCCTGATAACAAGGATTTCTCTTACTGGTTGCAACTTTCATACCGCCACACGCTGGACAAGAGCGAGAACAACCCTGCTCCGTTGGCGTTCTATGCGATGGGTGGTATCCGTTACAAGGGTTTCCATGTGGGCTACGCCTACCAGTTGGGTCTGACGCAGTTCCAACGTAAGAACGGTGGTTCGCACGAGATCATGCTGGGTTACACTTGGTGTGTGACGAAGCACTTCTGTAGATAATATAGGCGATAGAGATGCTGTCAGGTGTTGCTGCTCCTAGGGCGTGGCTTGGCGACATCTCTATTTTTGCCTTCATACCCTAGACGGGTAGAGTGGTTCTTGGGTGTGTATGACCTATCGATTGTCGAATATAAGGAGATATAATGAGAGATAACCTAATTCATCTTGCATCGACCTCTTCTACCAACGATTATATGCATCATCTGATCGCATGCGATGATTCGTTGACGGAGGGTTTGGTGGTGTGGTCCGATTTCCAGACGGAAGGGAAAGGACAGGTTTCCAACACGTGGGAGTCTGAGGCGGGTCAGAACTTGACATTCAGCATGTTGTTTTTCCCCTCTTGCGTCCCTGCGGCGGAGCAGTTCTTGTTGTCCCAGTTTGTCTCCTTAGGAATTGTGGATTATCTGAAAGGTAGTGTGGGGCTGTCTGATGTTACGATAAAATGGCCCAATGACATATATTGGAAAAACAAAAAGATATGTGGCATACTGATTGAAAATCTGCTTGTCGGTTCTTCCATCTCCCATACCGTTGTGGGTATTGGTCTGAATGTTAATCAGAAAAAGTTTCTTTCCGATGCGCCCAATCCGGTGTCGATGGCTTTGGCCACGAAGCGTACCTTCAACTTGGAGGTGGAGTTGCCTAAATTGGTGGATAGCATCAAGTCGAGATACCTACAGCTCATAAAAAACGATTTTTCGACGATTAGAGCGCAATATTTCGCTTCCATGTACCATGGTGGCAACTTCTATTATTACACGGACGAGAAGGGCTCG
>Ga0138317_1000035_pt1 | contig 11700 bp, 1 predicted proteins | sample Cowrumcornstover_2_FD_99365 | JGI IMG/M metagenome (GOLD analysis project Ga0138317, IMG submission 99365) | Metatranscriptome of Cow rumen microbial communities from the University of Illinois at Urbana-Champaign, USA - Cow X-1 corn stover... | ecosystem: Host-associated > Mammals > Digestive... | reverse complement strand
TGGGTATGTATGATAACTTTATTATTTATTATTAGAAAATGGATTTTAAAAATAGTTTTCTTGGATGAATATACTGGAAATTTTATTACGAATATGTGTGTTATAAAATTTGATTATTAGTTATTTATTATTTGGTTACAATATTTTATTTTAATATATTTAGTTTCAAAGTATTGTTTTTATAATATATTTTATGATATATATTAATTATTTCTATAGAGACTAATATTAATCCAGAAGATAAATAATATTGTGATAAATTAGATTTGTATTTTTTGAATAATTTGCATAATACATAAAAATAATACATATTTAGAATAACACTATAAAATATTTAATAATAATAAAAATATGTGTTAAAAATATTTTATAACGATAAAATAATCAAATTTAAACAAAATTCCCATTATAAAATGTATATATTTTCATATTTATAAGTTGTAAAACTTTTTATGTGTATACTTTTATATTTTTTTATTTTTTTAAAAAAAGAAACTATCTTTAAGAATTTAATAGATACATTATTACATTGTTATTAGAAAACGAAAAAGTTTAATATATAAATAATTATTGTTAAAACTATATCTATCCCTATAATCAATTTAGAAAATAAAAAAATAATACAATGATTTTAATAATCTTTGCATTGTTAATTATTGGATATATTGCTAAAATAAGCATTCCAAAAATTAAAAAATATAGACAAAAGTCTAAACACAAGAATATTATTAATAGTAGCAGTAGTAATACTATTGCAGAGAAAAATAAATCGAATTCGAAAAAGAATAATCGTAAAAAGAAGATACCAAAAAAGAATATTAATAACTTTAAAAAAAATAAGGTTGCCTATAATGGTAATAATATCAAAGTAGAGAATGAAGGTAGTAATGAAACATTGGTTGATAAAAGTAGTAATTCTTCATTAGAATATTTTGAGGCTAAAGATAAAGCTGATACTGAAACTAATTTATCAAATATTGGTGATATAACCAATATCACAAGTAATGAAAGTAGTAGTAGAAGTTTGATTAATAAGAGTAGTAATTCTTCATTAGAATATTTTGAGGCTAAAGATAAACCAGATACCGAAATTAATTTATCAAGTGTTGGAGATGTAACAACTATTGAAAATGACATCAGTAGTTCCGAAAACACTTTAGGAAAGAAAGTAAGTTATGATACCAGTGAAGCGACACTTATTCAAAATTCAAGAAACAGTATTTTAGACAGTAATAAAGAGATATATACTAATGTTCAAGATTTAGAAAATAATGATGGTACAAACCTTCATGCGCCAGAATCCATTCCAAATATTATGAAAGATCATCAGAACGAACAAACTTCTGATGTATCTATAATAGATGAAATAGATGCTACAGAGGTTTTGCATACATCATCCTCTGTAGAATTTATTAAGATGGATAAAGATACTATTATTAACAAAATTGATGAACTTACAAGTGAAACAAAATCAACACCAAGTAATGATAAAATTAATTCTTTATTGAACGATATTAATTCTATTGTAGAATCTATTGGAAATAAAGAAAATTCAATGGATGAACTCCTTAAACAAAAGGAAGAAGAATTAAAGGATAAAGAAATGGAACTTGAAGAACTGAATGAGAAATATAAAAAACTATTAGATGATACTGTAGAAATGTCCAAATCGGAAACCGTAGAATTCAATGTTAAATACAAGGAAATAATGGATAATAATAAACAGTTAAATGATATCATTGAAAGTTTGGAACAAGTGAATAAAAATTTGTTAAACCAATGTCAAAATATTCAACGTCAATTAGATGAAAAACAAAGTCAGTATGATATACTTGAAAGTGCTATTGAAAAATTAGAGGATGAACAACATAAAGAACATGCCCTTAATTGTAGTTTAATGAGCGAGTTAGAAACTTGTAAAGAAGAATTAAAAGAAAAGAATGAAATGGTTAAAGAATTAGAAAAACAAAAAGATGATATTCTTAATCATATGGAAATTCATAACGAAGATAAAAAAGATGATGCCATGACTGATAATGGTAAAGATATAAAATCTATGGAAGCTCAATTAAATAATTATCAAATTCAAATTAAAAATAGTAATGCAGAACTAAAGCTTAATAAAGATGTTATTAAGAGTATAAAGCAAGATTTGGAATTTGCAAAGAGTAGTGTTGATAATCTCAGTTTTGAATTGAATCAAAAGAATGCAAAAATTGCTGATTTAGAAAAGAAATTGAGTAGTCAAGATGATGCAAAACAATTAGAGAAAGATAATAAAAAGAATTTAAATACTATTTCAGATTTAGAAAAAAAGTTAACTGAAAAGGATAAAGAAATAAAGGAAAGTAAAGAAAAATTAGGAAGTAAGGATAATGAAATTAAATCGTTGAAAGAAACTATAACTACCCTTACTAATGAGAAGAAGAATTTAGATAAAACAATAAATGATTTACAAAAGACTATTACTGGAAATACTAAACATAATAATAATACCTCTAAAATGATTAAAGAAAGAGATGAAATTATTGAGGAAATGGAACAAGATATTCTTGATAATAAATATACCATTAATGATATGTACCAAGAATGTATGGAAAAGGATAAGACAATTGAAAAATTGGTTAAAGTAATTCAAGAGAGAGATAATAGTATCAAAACCATCAATGAGCATAATACAACTGAATTCCTTAATTTGAAAAAGAAGTACGATGATAATTTGAAAGAAAAAGATGAAGCTATCAATCAATTATTAATTGACGTTCACAATGTAAAGGTAACAGTAGAAGAACGTGATACGACAATCCTTGAAAAAGACAAATTAATAAAGGATTTAAAAAAGAGTTTAAAGGAAAAGAATAATTCAATTGATCAACTTTCTAATTCCGTATTTGAAAAAGAAAAAGATCTTACCATTTACAGGGAAAATCTAAGCAAATCGGAGGAAAAGATCATCGAGTTAGAAAAAATTATTAAAGAAAAAGAAAGTTCCATTGAAGATATTAATGATGATATGGTAGATAAGAAAAAATTGATAACAACCCTTAATATTCAAATTCAAGATTGTGATAATAGAATTAGCGAATTAAATGACAGTATTAATGAAAAACAAACCTACATTGATTCATTGACCAAAGATTTGCAAGAGAATGCTGAATGGTCAAATAAATTGGATATGAGTATGAAAGAGAATGAAAAACTTATTAAAACCTTAAATGGTATTATCAGGGAAAAGGAAAAAATAATTAAAGAATATAATCAAGAAATTATTTATAAGAGAGAAACAATACAGAAACTTGAAAAGGAGGTGAAACAAAAAGATATTTCAATTGAAACATTGAGTGGTAGTATTTCCGAAAAAGATAGCCTTACAAAGCAAATCAATAATTCTATAAGTGATAAGGATAAATTAATTGAAGGTCTTCAAAAGAAAATTAAAAATCAACGCGAATCTCTAAAACGTGTAAATATTTCTTTGGTTGAAAAAGATGACCATGTGAATGACCTTCAAAATGAAATTCTTGAAAAACATCAAGAGATAGAAAAACTTTCATCAACAATTCAAAACAAGCAAACAGTATTAGATAATGTTCATCAAGAATTGAAGGAAAAGGAATCTTCTATCCATCAATTAACAAATGATTTAAAAGATAATAAGAAGAAAATAGAAACCATAGAATGTGATATGAACCAAGCAATTTATGAAAAAGAGAATACAATTAAGGAACTTAAGGAAACCATTTCAGATAAGGAGGATTTGATTGAGGAACTTACTCAACATGTCCAAGATACTTATGCCACGATTGATGAATTAAAATCCAGTATCTCAAATAAGGATAAATCCATTAAACGTCTAAATAAATCTATTAAAGAAAAGAACGAATTAAATGAAAAACTTCAAATTGATGTTGAAATTAATAACAAATTAATTGATGAATCAAATGAAACTATTTTCGAAAAGGAAAAAGTCATTGAAGAAATTAAGGGAGAACTTACTCAAGAGAAGGTAGCTCTTTCTACTGAAATACAAGAAAAAGATGATCTTATACAATATAATGAAGAAATGATTAATAAATTGAATGAAAAATTGAATGATAAGGACATTATAATTCAAGAGCTACAAAAAGACCTTGATGAAAGTCACGCCTCAATTGAAACATTAAAGACTAGTATTAAGGAAAAAGAAAAATCTATTGATGAATTGTTAAAATCTGTTGCTGAAAAGGATAATTTATATGACAGTTTAAATGATCAAATGCAAGTAAATGATAATGTTATTAGTGGATTTATTGAAGAGGTTGAAAGTAAGAAAGACGAAATCAATGCCTTCAAATTAAATTCAGAAAAAAGTAAAGAAGCTATTGAAACTTTGAAGAATGAGTTAAAGGAAATGAAGAGCCAAGAGGATGATTATAAGAATGTTATCAAGGAAAAAATTGATGTTATTAATGAATTAACTGAAAAACTTCATTTGGCTGAAGGTTGCATAAAAGATTACGAAAATAAATTAAAGCAAAATGGTGAAGATACTAAAAAGTTGAAGAAGGAAATGAGTGAAAAAATTGAAGAGTTTACGGATTACAGGAATAAGACTTTTGAAAAATTAGAAGAGAGAATTAAAGTTATCGAAGAATCTAAAAAGAAAAATGTTGAAAGTTTAAAAGAGAAGCTTAAGAATGCCAATGAAAGTAAAAAACAAGAAATTAAAAAATTAAAGGAAAAACTTAATGATGTTAATGAAAGTAAAAAACAAGAAGTTGAAACATTAAAAGAGCAGATACAATCAATTAATGAAGAAATTTCAAAGGTTAAGGGTGAATTGAAACAAACGACAACATTACTTGAAGAAAAAGAAAAGGAAAAAGAAGATATTCAAAAAGAATTATATATTATGTCAAAAGAAGTAGTTGAAAAGGAAACATTAAATAATGAATTAAACGAAAAATTACAAAATATGTCAAAAGATATGGCTGAAAAGGACTCAAAGAACAATGAATTAAACGAAAAATTATATACTATATCCGAAGAAGTAGTTGAAAAGGATGCACTTAATAATGAATTAAACGAAAAATTACAAAATATGTCAAAAGAAATAGTTGAAAAGGATGAAAAGAATAATGAATTAAATGAAAAATTATATAGTATGACAGAAGAAGTAGCTGAAAAGGACACACTTAATAATGACTTAAACAAAAAATTACAATATATGTCAAAAGAAGTAGTTGAAAAGGATACAAAGAATAATGAATTAAACGAAAAGTTATATAGTATATCAGAAGAAGTTGTTAAAAAAGATGCTCTTAATAATGAATTAAATGAGAAATTACAAAATATGTCAAAAGAAATAGCTGAAAAGGATGCAAAGAACAACGAATTGAGCGAAAAACTATATAGTATATCAGAAGAGATTGTTAAAAAAGATGCCCTTAATAATGAATTAAATGAAAAATTACAAAATATGTCAAAGGAAATAGATGAAAAGGATGCAAAGAATAATGAATTAAGCGAAAAGTTATATAGTATATCTGAGGAAGTAGTTGAAAAAGATTCACTCAATAATGAATTAAATGAGAAATTACAAAATATGTCAAAGGAAATAGATGAAAAGGATGCAAAGAATAATGAATTAAGTGAAAAGTTATATAGTATATCAGAAGAAGTAGTTGGAAAGGATGCACTTAATAATGAATTAAATGAAAAAATACAAAATATGACAAAGGAAATAGTTGAAAAGGATGAAAAGAATAATGAATTAAGCGAAAAGTTATATAGTATATCCGAAGAAGTTGTTAAAAAAGATGCCCTTAATAATGAATTAAATGAAAAATTACAGAATATTTCAAAAGAAATAGCTGAAAAAGATGAAAAGAATAACGAATTAAGTGAAAAGTTATATAGTATATCAGAAGAAGTCGTTAAAAAAGATGCACTTAATAATGAATTAAATGACAAATTACAGAATATTTCAAAAGAAATAGCTGAAAAAGATGCAAAGAATAACGAATTAAACGAAAAGTTATATAGTATATCGGAAGAAGTAGTTGAAAAAGATTCACTTAATAATGAATTAAATGAAAAAATACAAAATATGTCAAAGGAAATAGTTGAAAAGGATGCAAAGAATAATGAATTAAATGAAAAGTTATATAATATAGCAGAAGAAGTAGTTGAAAAAGATTCAATTAATAATGAATTAAACGAAAAGTTAGAGAAATATAACCAAAAAATAGTAGAATTAGAAAAGATGATAGATACTTTGACTACTGAAGAAATCCAGAAATTAAAGAACGAAAATGAAATGTTAAAGGAGAATAATCGTAGTATAGCCTGTGAATTAGAAAATAGTAAAAGTATTTTAGAAATGTATCATTCAATGGATGAAGATTTAAGATACCAAATAGAAGATAAAGAAAAAATGAATAAAGTTATAAGTGGTGAGAATGAAATGCTTAACGGAAAAATTAATACCTTAAAAGAAAAGAAAGAGGAACAAATTTCTGAGTTACAAAAAGAAATAAGTCAATTACAATCTCTTCTCAAAGAGAAAGATGATAATTTACTAACAATTGAAAATAATAATAATAAGGTTATTACTTCCTTGGAAACGGAACTTAAGCGTAAAATTACCAACAATTTAATATCTGAAGCTGAGTTAACCAAGTTAATAAAATCATTAAAGACTGAACTTAAAGAAAAGAATGATTATATTGAAGAAAATAAGAATCAAATAGCTGATGCCGAAAGAGACTTTGAAGAAATCAATAGACAATTGATAGAAAATATAGAAATAATTGAAAAACAAAAGGAAGAATTTGATCAATTAAAGGATAAACAAGATGATATTATGAAAGTTAATAAAGAAATTTACAAAAAGTTGGCAAATAACAAGGAAAAGGTTAAGAATTCTAAAGAAAAGATTTCTCAATTAGAAACAGAGGTGGAAACACTTAATAATACCAACAAGTCATTAGTATCAGAACTTGAATATACCAAAAAGGTTGTTGAAGTGTCAAAGAACCTCATTGAAAGCATGAAGAAGTTGAATAATGGAGATGATAAAAATAACATTGAAAGTTTCAACAAATTAAATAGCCGTATTAATGAATTAGAAGAAACTTCAAGTGAGTATCAATTCAAGTATAACTGTATAATTAGTGAATTAGAGGAATCAAAGAAAGATTATATTCAACTTCAAAATAACTACCGTGAAATGCAAGAATTACTGGAGCAAGAAACCGATCATTGTGAAATACTAGTGAAAGAAAATATGAATTTAGAAAGTGAATTGAGTTATTCCAAAGAGTTATTAGAACAACAATGTAATAATTATAATAAATTGGAAGCTGAAAAGGTAATATTAGAAGATCAATTAGAGGCAACTCAGAAATTACTTGAACAACAAAGTGGTGAATATGAAAATTTAAATATAATTAGAAAAGAATTAGAAAATCAACTTTCACTATCGGAAGATAAGATTCAAGAGGGTAATGAAGAAATTTCTACGCTTACCAAAACTGTGAATAAATTAACAATGGAAAATAAAGAGTCTCTATCGGTAAGAGAAGAATTAGATGCGGTTAAGCAACAGTTTGAAGAGGAAAAGGAAAAAGATAAGCAAGAAATCGAATCCCTTCTTACTGAAATTATGCAATTAAATTCTGGTAATGCTCAAGGTACAAATAAAGAAAGAATGAAACGTCTTTCTCGTACTAATGATACATTGAAGAATTTAATTGAAGAAAAAGATAAAGAGATTGCTAAAATCAATGAAAAGAATAAAGATATTTTGAATTTGAACAAGGCTTTCATTGAAAAGTTAAAGAGCGAACAACAAACTTCCTCTGAATTACAAGAAGAGAATTCCTTATTAACAGATGATATAGGCCGTAAGGATGAAATTATAGAAATGTGCAGAGACGAAATTGAAAAATTAAATGATGATATCAATAAGAAACACTTAAAGAGTCAAAATTATTTGAAGGAATTGACTGATGTTAAAGAGAAGCTTACAGAGAAGGAGAATGAAATCTGTCAATTAACTCAAGAATTAGAAGAGGTTAGTCAAATACATTCCGAAGCATGTGATGAATTTGAAAAATCGAATAACAGCTTGAAAAAGGAATTAAAGTATTTGAATGATCTTTCTAATAATAAGATAAAGCTTGCAAATCAACAAATTCAAGAAAAGAAGGATCAAATTAAAAAACTTACTGCTGAAAATAAGGAACTTCAAAATAAATTACAAGATATGGAAAAACAATTCAAAAATACTGAAAGTCAAAATGAAAGTACTAATGAGAAATTAAAAGAATCTGTGGAAGTCACCGAACGAATGACTCAAGAATTAGAAAGAACTCAAAAAGTTAATGAAGTACTTAAGGGAGTTGTTGATGCCTTAAAGAAATCTCGTGATGAATTAAGTAATAAGTATGATCAAGAAGTTGCTCAAAATAAGAATCAAAGAGATGAAATTGGACGTCTTGCGGAAATTTCAGAAAAGCTTGAAAGTAAGAGAGAAGAGAAGGAATTCATGTATAACCAAGTTCTTAGTAATTTAGATTATTATAAATTTGAAGTGGAACGTATTACTACAGAGAATAATCATTACAAGGAGGAAATCGAGGGTAAGAAAGGAACTATTAATGATCTTAATAAAGAAATTCAAGATAAAGATAAGTTAATTGAAGAAGCCCATAATGAAATAGAGATTCTTAAAAAGGAAAAAGAAACTCTTCATTCTGAAAGCCAAAAGGAAGGAGAAGCTATGAAAAAGGAAATTAACGAGCTTACTTCGAAGAACGAAAATAGTGAAAAGAAATACCAAGAAGTACTTTCACAATTTGACCGTTTAAAGAAGGAAACAGAAATATCGAAAAATGTTATTAAGTCATTAAAGGAGAATGATTCTAAGAATGATAAACAGATTGAAGAACTTAAGGAACAAAAACAATACTTAGAAGGTGTTACTAAAGAAAAAGAGTCAGAAATTAATGAATGCAAAAATAATATTGAAACATTAAAGAAAGATATTCATAATATTTCAGAAGAAAACCATATGTTAAAAAGGAGTATTAGAAATGAAAAGAGTAAATCAAAAGATTATGAAGCACGTCTTAACTACTTTGAGGAATTGCTTTGCCACAAAGATAAAAAGATTGAGACTCAAAGTATTGAGATTGATGAATTGAAATATGAACTTAACGATATTTACCAACTTAACAGAACCCTAGAATTTGATTTAGATAAGGCTGATAGAAAAATAGAACAATATGATAGTGATTTATATGAAGTTAAACAAGAACTTTTAGATATGAATGAAAATAGAAAGGCTTTAGAATGTGAAAATCTTTCAAAAGAAGAAAGAATTCATGATCTTGAAGTTAAAAGCTTATTGAAGGAGGAAAAGTTTAAAAGCTTAAGGTTAGAAAGCTTAAATGTAAGAGAAAAGCTTAAAGCGTTAGAATTAGAATTAAATACAAAAGATAGAATTCTTCTTGATTTTAATGAACGTACTCTTATTAAAGAAGAACAAATCAGAAATATGAACGAACAACTTGCTACTGCTAATCAAAGCAAACAAAGCTTTAAGAATTTAAATGATAAATTAATTGATCAATTAAAGACCGAAAAGGCTAAAGTAGCCGAGTTAAGTATGAAGCTTAGCTCTATTGACGATAATATTAAGGAAAAGGAAGATATGATCGAAGAAAATAAATTAATATTACAAACTCTTTCTGAAAGAAATAAAGAATTTATTGAAACCGTCAATGTTCTTAAGAGTGAATTACAAAAGGAGGTTGATCTTAATAAGAAGCATCAAAATTCAATTATGTCCTTGAAGGAAAATATTTCTAAGAATAATGATGTCATTGGAAAGAATGATACCAAGATTAAGAACTTACTTTCTGATATTGATCACTTAAAGAAGGACAAGGAAGAATTAGTATCACTCCTTACCACAAAGGATATTGAAATGAAATCCAAGTTAAGTAGTACACAATTCGAACTTAATAAATTGAAGAATTCTCAAGCTACTCTCGGCCGAAACTACAATGAAGTAAAGGATAAGGCTATGAAATATCAAACGAAGATAAATGAATTACAAAAATCCTTGGATGAAACTCTTCAGACCCTTGAAAAGACAAAAACAACTCTAGAGAAGAAGCATATGGAAGGTGAAATTTCTAAAAAAGTGATTGAGAATTTACAGAAAGATCGTAATGAAGCTGTAAAAGAACTTGAAAAGCAACAAATGACCTTAAAACTTAAAGAAGCTAATGATGAAAGAATGAATAATGAATTAGAAAAGTACAAACACTCTGCCGAAGCTAAGAACAGAGATATCAGACAGCTGAATAGTAAGGTTCGTGAACTCGAAAGAAATATAAATTCCCTTCATGAAAGTGCTGGAATAAAACAAGATATCTACGATAGAATGTCAAGAGAATACAATAGATTAAGTAGCATTATTCGTGAGGAAAAGGCTAAATATGAAAAGTCTCATCATGACCAACAACAATTAGAAAAAATGGTTGAACAATTACGCTCTGATATATCTAGTAATGAAAGAAAATTAAAATCTGCTACCTTTGAGAATAGTAATCTAAAGAAGGAATACGAAAGTCAAAAAGAAAGAGAAGAGAAACTTTTAGATCAATTAGAAAATGAAAAGAAACAATTAGAAGATAAGAATAAACAATTAAACGATAAGGATAAGGAGATAGAAGAATTACATCAAAAGATGACTAGTGCTCTTCAAGAAAAAGAACAAGAAAATGAAAGGTTCAAAGAAAATGTAAGATCTTTATCCAACATCATAGAATTATCTAAGAAGTCGGTAATGAATTCCATTAAACACAGAAATGAATTAGTGGAAAAAACTCAAGCTCTAGAAAGCCAATTAAAGGAAGAAAGTGAAAGTCGTGAAAACCTACAAAGAGAACTTGACCAAAAGATTGAAGATCAAAAGAAAGAAGCTGAAGATCATGAAAGTAAGTTAATCGAAAGCTTTAAGGATCAATTAAGACAAAAGGAGGATGAAATTTATCTATTAAAGAATCATGCTCCACGTCGTAAGAGTTCTCTTGGATCATTTATGACTTTAGCCTCGTATGATTCCATGATAGGCACGTCTAGTGATTCGATTTTTAATGCTAATTCCAATTTTAACAGTTTAAGTACTGTTATAAACGATAATGATGAAAATCAATTAAATTCATCCATGTTTGAATCTAATGCTTCTATAGATCCAACTGATTTTAAGATGAGTAAGGGTGATAAATTACAACAAAATAAGCAAAAATTATTCTTGAAGACTTTAAAACATAATAAGGAATTTGAAGAAAGTCAATCTGCACTTAGTCCATCACGTGAAATGGAATACAAGATGAAAATCCAACAACTATTAGGAATTATTAAAAATTCTAAAACGATTATTGACCGTATGAAGCAAGAAAGAAGCGCCAGCTTACCTGCTTTGTAATTTATAAAAAATTTTTAGATATATAAATTTTAATTTATCATTAAATAAATGCATCAAAATTTATTTAATATTTTTGTTTCTACAACTTAAAATTTTTTTTCGTTAATGTAAAGAATGTTTATTAATATCTTTATATATATAGCTCATTTTTGTTAATAATTTTTTTAAATTTTTGAATTATATTATATTTAATATTAAAATTAATTTTTTTTTTTTCC
>Ga0138317_1000031_pt1 | contig 12277 bp, 9 predicted proteins | sample Cowrumcornstover_2_FD_99365 | JGI IMG/M metagenome (GOLD analysis project Ga0138317, IMG submission 99365) | Metatranscriptome of Cow rumen microbial communities from the University of Illinois at Urbana-Champaign, USA - Cow X-1 corn stover... | ecosystem: Host-associated > Mammals > Digestive... | reverse complement strand
AAATTTTTAAAATTTTTTGGGGATTAACAGGATCACAACCTTGGTTTTCAGAGATTCTGATTACCTAAATAGTGCCGCTGAAGGATCGGAAGCGGAATATCCTAAAAGGAGGTTAATATGTACGTATTAACTAACAATTCCAACCTGAAGGTTGGAACGCACATTAAGGACAGTCATTTTGATGGATTTCAAACTGTTCTTTTGAAGATGGCTGATTCCAGTGAACATGAAGCTCATTGGTTATCAGAAGTAACAAATCATCAGGTGCTAAGATCAGGGAGTTCTTTTTTCATCTTCATCTCTGATGGCTGGCATCTTTTGAGTTATGCTAACTGTACTCACCCATTAAGTTCTGTGTGGAGTACAGATTTTGCTAAGCTGTATCATTATCAAGCTCAAAGAGCAAGGAGGATAATATTTTACAAAGATGATTCCTTTTGCAATGGTGATCTTGTTGCCACAGGGTCCCTTGTTAAAACAAACAATACCTTAGATGTAAAACAAAGGTATTTTAACCCAACCACATCTCTCTATTCTAGCTTAGCTTGGTATCTAAGAGGCGAAGTTACGCTTGAAGCAGATGGCCTGCGATCTTTAGGTTGCAACACAACCTTTGAGGCAGGTATGAACGGCTTTAATTTTGGCTTAGATGATCAGGAACTGGGTGTCTTTCTTACACGTACTGACAATTCTGATAGAGTTGCCAAGAAGACAGGATTCCTAACTCTTGATTCAGGAATGGCCTTGTTTCAGCTTAATCCAAAAGATGGAATGTGGTATGAGTACGATGGTTGTTATGGTATTGTAGGTAGACCAAGAAAAGTTGTCATTGACCTATATTCTATGAGTATTCTAAGAGAAATTGTTGAAAAACTAGGTTTTATAGATTAGGAGGTCATATGTCGTATATTTATAATATCAAACAAAGAGCAATTATGATGCAAAGCTTTGATTTTGCCGATACACCTATTATTTATAGGAATGACGGTATCCAGAAGGTCATCCATGGAATGTCTTATGAGATGTTTTCGAGAAAGTCACTTTTAAATTATCTTTGGAAAACAAAGGGTGGATCGAGAGTCGCTGTCCTTTTTAAAGATAATAATGATGATGTGGTTTTACAACGTCTGAAGGTCATCTTAGGTTTGGATCTTCGTAGAGGTTGGGACGGTTATTATAGGAAAATTGGAGGTCGTTGGGTTCTTGCTTTTGTATTATCAAAAGACGAAGAGGAACACTTCCTTAAAAATTCCTATCCTCCCATTGACTTTAGATTCTTGGATGTAGAGTGCTCATCAGCTTTCTTTCTTCCAAGCAAATTTAGCCTCCTCTTCTGTAGTAAAAACCAGAATGAGCTACTCAGGTACTATACAAATACTTTGGGGAGACATGGATGTGTGAACGCCAGTTGGTGTTTGCTTGCTTTGCTTTACTTTTCACAAACAGAATATGATAAAAAAGCCCAGTGTTTAAGAGCATTGTACGACTTTGAAAATATTCTTGGAGTGGATTCAAAAATGCTTCTTACTGACACTAACCCTTTGGGAGATTTCTTTTTTTCTTCTTTAGAAGATGAACTGCTCTTGGGTGTAAGTAAGAGATATGAAATAGTTTAAGGAGTTATGTAATGAAAAGAATTTCAACTGAAAACTTGAAGCAAAAAAAGGCTACATCTCGAGTTGATGAAGCCAGTTGGGAAGAATTGGAATGTAGCAAAAAGCTGCTAATTCTATTGAAACAAGGTTATACCCTCCAGTACGCAGGAAAAGGGGCTTTTGTAGCGATAAAGGGTGACAAGCGTTTCTTCGTACGGGAAAGTGTAAGTAAGGATAACAAATCTTGTAAAGAGACTGCTATTGTTGAAAAGGAGGTTCCAAATGAAGAAGCAAAATAAAGTTGAAAAAGTGAGCAGAAGTCTTATGGATCAGATTGTGAATGGTTTATACCTTCATGTTCCTAAAAAAGGTGATGAAAACATTATTGAGGTGGACGTAGAGACTGCAAAGAAATTTTTGTCAGATTCCCAGCCTATCGTAGAGACTTACCATTCTCCGTTACTTGCTGATGATAAAGGTCAGGGGCACCCAGGGATGCTAAATATATTTTTCACCATAAAAGGTCCAGAGAAGGAAGTGCCTCTCAAATATTGGAAAGTAATTGGTGAAAAGGGAGTCGTTCTCCTTATGTTCACAATAAGCAAGGGAGTACCTCACAATGGTCTCAAATCTTATCTTGTAACCCAGAGTTTTATCTCAAAGAAGGACTTTGATGTTGTTGAACTGCTTTCAAAAGAAGCGACCAAGAAGGAAAGTGGGTCAGTCCCAGTTGTAAAGGAGGCTGAAAATGGCTGAAAAAGATTTCTTGCCAACCAATGAATGGATAAGGGATAAGTTAGAGGAAGAATTATTTAAACAGGCATGTGACTATGAAGGCGACTTATACGCTGTTTGCGATGAACTTAGAGAGTCGTTCATTTCTAACCATATAACCACCTTGGAAGCGTGCATCCCTTGTCTGTTAACTTTAAAAGAGATGCTTGATTTGCCGGCTGCTGAATATAACACAAAGGCTTTTGAGATCTATCACAAGCACTCTTTAACAAAAGATCAGATGGGGGCTGTTACTTCAATCCTTGCATGGATTTTAACAGGCTTGAAATTTGATATGAGAGACCCTGATATCGAAGATGATGACGCAGCACCTTACATTATCTCTTCAGAGACAGCAAGGAAAATTGTTAATGCCTTAATAGAAGCTTTTCTTAAACCGAAAGTTTTAGAAAGCAAGTTTGGTCCAGTGTCTGATGATTCATTTGTAGGGCTTCAAAAAGAAGAGAAAGTTATCGTCAAGAAAACATTTGTAGGTTTTTAAGGAGGTTCTAATGCTAAAAGAACGTGAAAATGGTTTATCGCAAGAGGAAGGCTGCGATGAAAATTCAGGTAAGAAGATAGATAATACTGCAGCTAAGCTTGGTATTGTATCTGGAAAAGCTGGTGACTATGCATGTTTTGTTTATGATGAGCAAACAGATACTGGTTTTTTAAAATCTGGTCCTAATGCCATACTAGACAGAGATCATCTTCTCAAGACGGCAAGCGAGGTCCTCCGTCTCTTTAAAGATGGCGCAAATGCAAATGAATTCACCAAAAGAGTCTGCTCAGCTTTTAAAGCATCTACTCTTGATCTTCAAAATCATATTGGGACAAATGAGGAAAAGATAAGTCTCGCCTTAGAAGGGGCCCCTTCCGACACTAAGAAGGAAGTTGGCTTTAGAGCATCCTCAAATTTGAGCGCAAAACTCCCCCCAGTAGAAGAAGAGTCCGACACGCTGGTTAGAGAGGAGGAATCTTCTTACTCTGATAATTCAGAAGGAGATTAAGTTGGAGAATCTACTTGAGCAGAAAATACAGGAGACATTACAAGAGTTAGAAAAGGTTAATCTCAGACCTTATCAGGAACTTTTTAATCCTAAGTTGCCCAGAATGTGCAGGTTAACTAGGTTTGCAACTTATGACTATACTCCAAATTCTTGTATGCCATCCGCTTCGTTTACTTTCCCTGATGCACCTGAACAAGTCCAAATTACAAAGGAAGTAGTAGAGAAGGTGTTCAAGGGTAAAGAGACGAAACTTCCGGAAGAGTCTGATAAGGTTATCTCAATGATTAAAGAATCAAGGGATGAACTTAACCAAGCCTTAGATATAGGTAGGCTCTTTGTTAAGCCTTGGAAGAAGCCTGATGACAGGTTCGCTATGGCTCTGCCTCCCGCCGCTTTTGGCTCTACGCTTGGGGTTGATTACTGGTGTGAGAGCGATGAAGACTTCAAAATTTGGCTAAGATGCTTCTTTGAAGCGTTCAGCTCCCAGAAAGATATCACTGGTGATGATTGCCATTTTGCGACTTGGGCTTTTAATTCCACAATGGAAGGAAATTGTTTAACCCAGATCGTATTACCTGACGATAATTACAAGATCGACATCCCGGAAGAGTTTATTGCTGCCTTCTCAGAACGTTCAGAAATTTACTTTTCAAAGATCGAGGCTTGGCTTAAAGAGAAGAAAGACTTTTCTGATTTGAGTTCTAGTTTGAAACCATATAAGAGTCCTGGCATTTCAAACAGAAATGTTAATGGAACACGGTTTAACAAATGGTTGAACTATGTTGTTCCTAACAGTCAATGTTTGTCCGGCCTTGAAGTCGTTAACGGAAAGGTAGACAAAAGGGCTGTGAAAGCCAATGGTTGGACAAAGGTATCTACTTACGGTTTTAAGGTGTCAAGAATAGGAGGAACATTAAAAAAACTTGCTGACCGTCTTTGCGATGCAATAGAGTTTGGTTTTGGTAATCCAAAGATTATCAAAAAGCAAATCTTGGACGACAATGCTAACATCTCGTTGCTCTCAATTCGATATAACAATCCTGATGAGATACTCTATAAGGGTGAGCAAATAGACAGTCTTCATGAATTTCTACGATTATCCAGTGGTGCTGGAGTACGCCAGTACATTGATTTCCAGGGCAAGGTCCGAGAGGGCTGCCTAATCTTAGACGGAAAATATTTTTCTGAGAAGATTGACCCTAGAGAAATGGCCGAAATCGCAGCAAGGAAAATCGAGAAAATTATTAATAGTGGTGAAAAGCCAAAGGTTATTATTAACCAAAAGGAGGAACCATGGAAGGTTAAGTATGGTACAATGATCTTTAAGCGGTTGCGAGGTATTATGCCTTCACCTTATGAACAGACTATACTAAGGAATCCTTATATGAAAGCAATAGCTGGGCCTTTAGAAAAAAGTGAATGGGGTTTTGCCTCATGCGCACCTAAGAATTCTTGGGCTCAAGCAACACTTGCCTATCTTTCGAATTACAGGAAGGGACGCATCGCTTACGCTATTGACCTTTCTCATTTTGAAACAGTTGGAACAACAAATAAGGATACTTTATTGCGGCTCTTCGGCACTAACAAAAGGAGAATGGATTTTATCATTGACACAGGTTGGACTATCTTGGCGGCAATGTTTGAACCTATTTTCTTTACTTTAATTATTGCTAGTGGGAGTGCGATAACATCTGTCTGCTCACTTCTGTTTGGCTTGCTGATCCATGCCTTATTAGTGGCTAATTTGTCTTTGACCCCAATGGAAACCTTTAAGAACTACCTCGACGTAATGTTCTCTTCAGCTGAGAATTATCTGCTTCGTTATGCTAAGGATCGTGATAATATTGAACTTGGCTATGAATTAAAGGAAGTGCCCTTATGGCTTACTTTTAAAACAAAGCTAGGTGAAGTCGAATGTAGAGCAGGTGCAGGTTCTGACGACCAAGGTGGCTGGCTCTCTTCTGAGAAGGCGACCGATGAGCAACTGAAAGAGTTAATTCTAGGCAACCAATTTGTTAAAGGCCTTTTAGATCAGGGCGTCTTAACCCTTAATGTTGGCGATTTTACAAGCTTTGGTGTTCATAGAACAAGAGATGAGATAAGCCAGGATGTTACTTCCCTTCTTTCTAAATTGTTCTTCATTGAGCATGAAAAGAATGGTGAAGCCATACTGTTCTCTTTCTATCTTCTTGCTAAGTCTATCCCTGGCGCGGATGCTGCCATAGATAGGTGCAGAGTTACTTTTAAGAAGAGAACGGGCAAAGACGTTGGAGACATAATTGGCTTCTCACGAATTGCAGCAGCACATTATTTAAGTGTAATCACAAACTCACCAGCACGCCTTCATGCTTTGCTAGAAGGAGTCTACCCAAAGGAGTCACCTAAAGGTATGGCAATGAGTGAAGCACTTGAAGCTTCTGGCTTTGAAGAAGGTACTTCTTTGAAGTTACCCTCAAAATTCACAGAATGTGCAATTCGCATGGTTTTAACTTTTATTAAAGGTGGATCTGTTGAGGAAATAAGGGCGATAGAAAAAGAAGCTCCAACTCAACACGAATTATTTCCAAGGTTCAATCTTCAACGATACCTTGACAAGAACTCTGACAACTGCATTATTGAGTCAGAGGATCAAATTTTAGAAGAGGTTTAAAATGAAAAAAGAGAAAAATTTTGTTCAAACAATGGGAGCGCTTGTACGTAAGTATGGTGCTATTGAGATGGCTACCGGTGATTCTTTTATTAAAGCAACACTGGATAGCTCTAAGGAGTATATTGATGTTAAAGATGCTCCAGAGCTGAGTAAGCTTTTTGGTGATGTAATTAGGCAGAACCATTTTACTCTTTCAGGTGTGAGAGGGTCGGGTAACGTAATTAACTACCTTCTTGTTCACAATTCTTTCTTTCGCAGCTCAATACCCGCAAACAAAGTTGGCATGACAATCATGCAAGCTTTTGCGTGGGCAGGATTGATGCAGCAGAGAGTTGATGACGGACGAAGAATGATAGATGTTCTTCTTGCTAATACCTCATATTATGATGTAAGCAATAAGCGAATGGTTACAGTAAGTCCACTTAGTATTTTCAAAAGTGATGGTGTTCATACATTGGAAACCGTCCTGGATGCTGTTGATGCGTACTGCGCATCAATCCCAACACTCCAGATTAAAAGTGTACCAGCAAACCTCTCTCTTGAGAAGCTCAACAAGAGCACAGCACATGAAACTGTTGTTGCAGCAGTAGATCTGATTGAGAACTGTCACGCCGTTTTTGGTTCTTTTGAAGACAATGTTTATATACCTCCTGTTGCGCAGCTTTTCAACTTACTGGTTAAGGTACAGAAAGAGGATGTTGACTCTCTTCAGAACTTTGGTTTGGATACGTCAATCTTTAATACAGAACTTAAGTCTAGAATTGAACTTCCTAGAGTTCTTGATTGGCCTAATCTTAAAAAACTTGTACTGGATTTAGGGAAAGCTCTGATCGTAAGAGACGCGTTCGTTAATTACAAAAAAATTAATAACAATATAACCAACATATTAGCCGATGTTAATAATTCCTTCTACATGGGGGCTTCTCTTTTTAGCATTGATTGTGAAAGAGTAGCTGAGCAGTTTCTGGATGCAGCTAACTCGTTACAAGCTAGTATTGTTGAAGTTAATTACACCTACCAGAGATTTGAGAAAAAGGTTGAAAAACTCGCTGATTATCTCTTTTCGGGAGCGGTTGCAGATGCTCTTGGCTATTCAGGTAACGACAACGTCGTTTTTAATGAACCAGCTGCAATAGCTTTCAGCCTTTACCTCAGTAGCCTCTCACCGATTGAGCTTGAAAATCTGAATCAGAAAGCAATGATGACTGAGCAACAGTACAATGAACTGCGCTTTTCAATGACTCCTGTGATGAACGTTCTTATCCGAATCCTCTCTTCTTATGATGAAATCTCTTTCGAAGACGTACGAGGAGGTTTCAAGGCCGTTGTCACTGGAGAACTCGGCTCGCGAAAGGTAACTTGTCTTGAGAGAACAGTGCTTCATGAGGATAAGTTCTTTGCTTGCCACCCGGTTTTTGCTCGCGAAAGACTTGGAACAGGTTCAAGCGCAAAGCTGGCCCTAACCAGCTTTAATTCAGAGGCTATTAAACCGGGCGAGTTTATTCCTGATATCCTTGGAATAAGAGTTAATCACGATATCTCAGCCGATGACTTCAGAACTAGTGGAGTTGGTGCTAAATATTCAAGATTAGGCGGAACTGGAACTGTTGTTTCTGGAACAGGCGAACTTCTTGCAGAGACCTTTAAAGCGGACACAACCGAATATGATTGCATCCCTAATGTTATGACCAATTCGGTTAGTTTTAGCAAAAAAAGACTGGAATGTTTCTGGGTTTGTCCAGCAATGCACACCAGATCTTTAGGTGAAACAGTTCACCTTGAAAATGTTGTACTTTGTACCAAGAATGAAGTGTCAGGTTTGAAGGTAACCAAGACAGTTAGAGTTGATGGCTCTATTATAGCTGCGTTAAGCGATCCTTCCCAGGCTGATACTTACTTGGAGTATTTCTTCAATATAATGGTTAAAGGGCATGTTTATGCAGGAATTACTTTTGCTGGATCTGGCGAAACTGACCCGAACAACCTCATGAAGATGTACGCTGATGTAATCAAGAAGGCGACAAGTACAACAGTGTTATTTGATGAGCCAACAATCGGCCTTGATTCAGAGTTCTTTGATGAAGTTTTCACAAGCAGCGACTCTAGTGTTTCGATTGGTGACGCAGCGATTGTTAAGGGTACTGGCGTTGCAATCTCACTAACTGGTGCCGATCTTGTCAAAAATTTGAATCCAATGATTGGTGAGCTTGAACTCTTGGGTACGGAAAACAAAGAAGTTGTAGCTAAGATTTTTAGAGTTATTGTTACAACTTTTATTCCGACCGCGGCGAAATCATTGCTAGAAGGGGGGCCAGCACGTTACGCAAAATGTATCCCAAATGGAACTCTGGTAGACGATCCTAAAGTTGATTTGACCTTTAACGTCCCAGCGTTGCAGTTACCTTCGGAAACATATGAGTCTATTAAAGCTCTCGCGCCTGGAAAAAACTTAAGTATTTCCAACTACGGCAGAGTAGTAAGCCAGATCGCATTAAAGAGGGATAAAGACAAAAATATTGTAAATGACGATCGTTTTGGTTCAGTGGCCTGTATTAAGTTGTCACTCAATGACCACGGAAATCCAGAAAAGTCAAATTTTGTTTTCGCAGGGCCGGGTTCTTTTAAAAAGCTTTTCAGTGTAAACTCAAACGCTTTCTATTACCCAAGATTTTATGGTGTATCTTCATTAGATAATGTTGCAGCTAATGGGAACATTGCCCCAACAATCAAAGGAACTTCAGTACTTGGTGAAAGAGCTGATAATCTCTCAAGGGCAAACACATTGATACTCGACTATAGCCAGGAGCCAGTAGAATTTGAATCTTTGGTTGTTCCTAAGGCGCTTGCAAAAGCCATGGAACTTAAAATCGCAGATGCTGAAAGAACCTTAGCCATCGATATCATTGATGAAAAATGGATAAGGGCTTCAGCCTACATTGGCCTGCTTGTCGCATCCTGCTATGCCTTAATTCAAAATGTCTACATCGCCGAGGATGCAGATACCTTTGATTTTACTGCCTACAAGCAAAACATTAATGATTTTATACTTGCAATCTCTGCTTTATCTGATACTGCTTCAGCATATCGTTTTGGTTTGTGCCAGGATGATACCTTAACAATCAAAGATTTAAAAGATCTTGCCACCAAGGCGCTCGCTGATAATTCCACTGATGCTGCGAAGAAAGAGGAGGATATCGCTAAATTCTTAAAAGCTCTTAAGCCTGGTGATTATGAAACAATCGCCGCAGTTAGTAGTCATGGTTTGGATATTTGTGAATTTCCGATTTGCACGACTTTGGACCTCGTTAATTCTGGTGTTGGCCAGGTTACACGAATATTGTCGAACGATATCAATTACTATGTTACTTACCATGAATCGGTTTCTTCCATCAAAGGTTTTGGTGAGGAAGCTATTGGACCTGCCCTTTCTGAGATTATCAAAAAGGTTGCAAGTCGATGTATTGACTACAGAGTAACAGCGTGTGATAACAGATTTGCTTTTGGCCTTGCAGCAGCATGTGCTTCTCTTCCAACCAACGCGAAGCTTGCGAAGGGTGGATCTTATAAAATTGTCAGCGGTAATATTGTTTCCGCCAAGCCTCCTCTTTTACCTAATTTCATTGAAGTCTCTAGCGATGGAGGAAAGACTTGGGCTGAAAATGTTTCTGTGAAAGTTGAAAATGATCGAACCTATACGGTACGCCTTTCGAATTATTTCACTACATTAATTGTTGGAAGTTTTAAGGTAAAAGGTGATGACCTTATTCCGGTTGAAACTGAAGAGGGTTGCACTTCACTGGGCCTCTACAATGGAAGATTCTTTAAAGATAATAAAGAAAGCCCAGCAAAGTTTGTAACTATTGACAAAGATGGCAAAGTGGCTATTGATAAGAAGTTTAAGCTTGGATTATGGAACCTGAATAAGCAGGAAGTCGATAAGTGGTTTGACGATTACGATAGCTTTGCCAATGAGGCTGGTAAAGACAAAAACATCTTAAGTTTTGTGCTCGCCACTGACGATGATAAAAAATCTTTGGTATTTATCATCATCAACAAAGAAACAAATAAAGTTTATTGTGCTAAATAGGAGGATAGTATGGTAACTTTTAACTCAGTAGATGCTTCCTATTCTGACCGCATCGCTCATCCTGAACTTACCAGCTCAGGAACAGGAAAAGGTCTGATCGTTAAAAACATTCAATTTAACGATTTTCTTACTAAGCTTTTTGATCTTAGCATAACTAGTGGTTGCTCTTTTAAAGAAAACGGAATCCGAACTTGTAAGAATTTCTCAACATCGCCTTACTTTTGCGTTGATGATCCGTCACGGTTGAGTTTTATGGGTGTCCCTTCGAGATCAGAAAAGGAGCAAACTTTAGTATGCAGTTCTGCTAAGCCATGGTCTTCGTCTGAAAAGGAGATCTTCAAAACTTTTGTAGAGGAGGTTAGCTCGAAACAAAAGGACGACTTTAGTAAATTGGAGACGGAGCCAGCCTTCCACAGCCTTATTAATGTTAGACTTTCGGAGTTGTGCTCAAATGCAGCCACTGTTATCCCTTTGACAAAGGAAAAGACAGAGAGCCTTGCACGTCTTGGAATCTTTGGCACAGTAGGATCAGATGGAAGCCTTAAAAATTTTGCTAATCATCTGAGCTTTTCTAAGGATCCTTGCTATTATTATCTTATAAAAGGGAAGGATTGGCATGAGACAACCTTTGTTATTGCTATTGAAGTTCCAATTTGCGACCTCTACTCTGGTCGCGTTGAAGACGCTGACTCTTTGTTTGGTGGACACAGTTGGCTCAAAATTGCCCAGGTTGCTTTCTATGCACGGACGTTTTCTTACAAGCATAGACCGTGGTTCTTTTCGGTAATTGGTCTCGAGGGCGTAGCTAAAATCATTAACTGTGGAACCAAGTTGCAGCTGCCAAAAATTGATTCAGGCCTCTTAGCTGATGTTAAGGAGAAGGCTCAAGACTGCTTTAAGGAGGACAAAAGCTTAAAAGAGGGTGTCATTGGAGATCTTACGTATCTTAACGATGACGATGAAGTTGTTTTCGATGACGCCGGGGACCTCTCAAGTCAGCTCGTCAATTTTATCTCGTCGTTGCCAGAAAGAATGATCGAAAAGGCTAGCCTCGAATCCACATTTGATCCAGTTAAGGGTTTACCTTCAGACTCTTTGGTAAGGGCTTTGTATGATGCAATTTGTCAGTTGCATGAGTACATCTTAGCCAATTCTACTGAAGAAGTGACACCAGGGATACCATCATTTGATATCGTAGACTTGAGTTGCTCTGGTTTTGGTTTGCGTTTAAAATCTTTTAATATGAATCCGCTTTTAGATCTCATTGATTTTGAGGGTGCAAGCCTTCTTGAGACAGCGTCGAACCTTTTCTATCTCACCTCAAAAGGTGATTCTCTGGGACCAGGAGGATACTCTAATAACGTTCTCTCTGCTTTTGATGGGAACACTTATGGAGGTATGGTATCAGAATGGGTAGCCAGAGGAAAGGGTGATATTGAGCAGAGCGGTCTTCTTCGCGGAATTACAGGTGGCGACATGCTGTTTGTATTTAAGAAGATCTCTGATCAGTCAGTCTTACTGGATTTTCCACTTAGGATGACTCATCGCGTTTCTGCACCATCGCGAGATGGCAGGTGGTCAACTCCGAGATTTACTATCCATGATTTTATTGGAAAGTTTGTTGTTTATCTCACTGAAGATGGAGAGAGTTATGATTTAACTTTTAACATCGATGGTTTTTTAAAAAAACAAATTCCAAGTTGGTATTCTGCCCACGGTGACAAGGTTCTAAGCGATCAAGAAGCGGTGGCCTTTATTAATTATGTCGTCACTCCTCCTAGTCATAGGAAACGCGTTGTCTATTACAGTAGGAGTTTTAACGATAGACAAATTGCAAGCTACTTGAATGATCAGGGCAAGCCTGATGATGTTGTTTTCTTGGGTAGCGCAGTTGTTCCTCCAGAGTATGTTGAGCTGATAAATTCCATTGATGATCCTTTTTTTAAGGATTCTGTAACACCGGAATTCGAAAGCGTTAATGGTCAGACATATGCTGTAGGAACAAGACATTATCGTTCACAAGCTCCAAAGCTTTTCTCGCGTGAACAGCGTGAGTGGGAAAAGATTGACCATTTATCTCTGATTAGCAAATTTATCTAGTCGGAGTAGGAGAATTAACTCCTGTTTTAGAGGCTAAGGCCCGTGTACCAAGCGTATGCTT
>Ga0138317_1000022_pt1 | contig 13310 bp, 1 predicted proteins | sample Cowrumcornstover_2_FD_99365 | JGI IMG/M metagenome (GOLD analysis project Ga0138317, IMG submission 99365) | Metatranscriptome of Cow rumen microbial communities from the University of Illinois at Urbana-Champaign, USA - Cow X-1 corn stover... | ecosystem: Host-associated > Mammals > Digestive... | reverse complement strand
ATAAAATCAAATAAATACCAAAAAAATAAAAAAAAAAAAATAAAAAAATAAAAAAATTCAAATATAACAAATAAAAACAAAAAAATGGAAAATTATAAAGAAAAATACGAAAATATATCTGAATCTGGATCAGATTCCTCAACAGCTTTATTAGATCTTTCTAAATTAGAATATAATTTGAAGAGGCTCGAGGCTTTAGCTAGCGCATCAACTTCAGACGTTGAAAGTGAAATTGATTTTGATATTAATGATGTTACAGATGGTGACAAGTTAGATTTTGAAAATGATGATTTTATTCCAAAGATACCAATTAGAAGTTATCAAAATGATGATTTTCAAACAAGAAGATATTCAGGCAAAGAATATATCAGTCTAAGTAATGGAAATAAGGAAACCTCAACTCCATCAAATAACATATTAAATGGTAAAGTATTTTAATAAATAGTATAGAATAATTATTCTTCTTTTTTGTAAAATATTATAGAAAAATAATGAAATATTTAATAATTCTTTCTGTTAAAATATGTTTTATTTAAAAATTATTTAATATTTATTATTTATTAATTACAATTATTTTCATTTGAATTAAATAAACATGTTAAATAAACAGAAAATGAAAATAAAGCTCGTGGGGTACATTTCGATTTAAATAATACAGCATTCAATGAAGTTTCTGCTTATCCAAGAGGTATTGGAGAAATAACGAAAAAAGTTTTTTCATTTAATCGCAATAAATCTGGAAATGATGATACAAAGCAGGAATTAGAAATAATGAAAAAAGAATGCATCAATAGAGAAAATGATCTTCGTAAATTAAGAGAAGAACTTAATTCTCTTAAGAAAGATTATATAATTAAAGATAATAAATTAAAAAAATTAGAAGTTGAAAAAAATAATTTAGAATCAGATCTTGTTTTATATAAGGAAAAATCAGATAAACTTGAAAAAAATATTGATTTAAACCGTATGTCTGAAAATTCACAATCCAATGAAGGATCAATAAATAAAAAAACAGCTGATACCAAATTTTTAGCTGAACAACTTGAAAGATATCAAAGTAAATTTAAAGAACTAAAGAAAATTAATGAAGAAGAAAAGAATAAATCTAGACAATATAAAGCAAGGTTTGATGAAATTAAAAAACTTATTAATCAATTAGAATTAAAACAAAAGGAAGATAGAAAAGCTTACGTTCACTTAAAGCGTTCAACTGAAAAAGAAATAAATAATTATAAAACTTTACTTCAAGATGAACAAAATAGAAGTAAGGAATTAGAAACTAAACTTAGAGAATTAAAGAATACTCAAACTACATATGAAATTGAAAAGATCAAAGAAATTGAAAAATTAACTGATCAAATAAGACAAATAGAAATTAGATCAAAAGAATATATTTCTTTAATTCAAAAAGAAAAAGAAAAAGTTAATAAATTAGAAAAACAGTTGGAACAAAAAGAAAAGCAGTCAAGAGGAGTTGATGACAGTGAAATTGAAAAGCTACAAAAACGTATAAAAGAAATTCAACTTAAAGTTATAGAGTACGAAAAATTAATTATAGTAGAACGCGAAAAGTCTAAAGAATTAGAATCACATTTGAATGATCAAGAAGAAAAATCAAAGGAATACAAACTTCAAAAACAAAGTGAAATCGATAAGTTAATTGTTCAAATTAATGAGATTAATGAAAAATCAAAAGAATATGAAAATAAAATTAAACAAGAACAGAATAAATCTGAACAACTTGAAAAGCATTTAAAAGAAAATGAAATAAAGTCCAGAGATTTTGAAATAGAAAAGCGTAAAGAAGTAGAAGATTTGAAATCTCATATTAACAAAATACAGAATAAAATTGTAGAATATGAAACAATTGTTGAAGAATATGAAATTCTTGTTAAACAAGAAAAAGCTGAAACTGAAAAATCTAGAGACATAGAATTAGAAAAAGATAAGGAGATAGAGAAATTAACCCACGAAGCTAAAGAAGCTAATGATAAATATATAGAACTTCAAAAATTAGTCGAACAAGCAAATAAGAAAATTGATGAAGAGAAAGAAAGATCACTTTCTCTGAATAACCAATTAAATGTAAAAGTGATTGAATCTAATGATCTTATCAATAAAAAGCAAAGTGAAATTGAAAAATTATTGGTCCGTATTAATATCGTTGAAAAGATGGCACAAGAAGAAAAAGAGAAAGCTAAAGCATTTGAAGCCCAATTAAATGATACAGAAATAAAATCTAGAGATATACAAAATGAAAAAGAAGCTGAAATTCAAAAATTAAATAATCAAATTAAGGAAGCAAATGAAAAAATTGAGGAATATGTCATATTAATTGAAAATGAAAAGAAAACTGTTAGTAAATTAGAGAATGAATTAGATCAAAAGGATGAACATTCAAAAAATCTTGAAATAGAAAAGCAGGATGAAATTAAAAGTTTGAAAGATCAGATTGAAGAAGCAAAGTCCAAAACAAGAGAATACCAAGATATTGTTGATCAAGAAAAAGAGAAATCTAAGAATTTGATTCAACAATTAAATGAAAAGGAAATTCATTATAAGAATTACGAACTACAAAAACAAGGCGAAATAGAAAAATTATTAGTTAAAATTACCGAAATTGAACGTGTTAATCAACAAGAAAAAGAGAGAGCTACAAAATTGCAAAATCAATTAAAAGAAAGTGAAGAACAATCGAAGGCTCTTGAAAATGAATTAAAAGATAAAGAAGAAAAGACAAAAGCATTTGAAAATGAAAAAAATATTGAAGTTGAAAAATTAGTCAATAAAATTTCCGAGATTGAAAAATTGATGCAAGAAGAAAAGAAAAAAGCAATTGATTTAGAAAATCAATTAAACTCTAATGAGGAAAAAACAAGAAATCTTGAAATTGAAAAACAAAATAATATGAAATCATTAATTCCATTTATTGTTCAAAAAATTGTTAAAAATGAAAAGGATAAGAAAGATTTTATTGAAAATCAAAATATTGAAAGAGAAAGATCTAGAAATATTGAGTTGGAAAATCAAAAAGAAATTGAAACCTTAAAAAAGCAAATTGAAGAAACAAATGCAAAGGCTGAAGATGTTAATAACGAAAAAGACGAAGAAATAAAACAATTACTTTTGAAAGTAACTGAAATTCAAAAAATTGTTGATCAAGAGAAAAAAAGATCGTCAGATTTAGAAAGACAGTTAATAGAAAATGAAGAAAAAACTAGAAAACTTGAAGATGATAAGAAAAATCAAATAAAAGCACTTTTCCCAATGGTTATTGGAAGAATTGTTGAAAAAGAAAGAGAAAAGAAGGATTTCATTGAACAACAAAATATTGAAAAAGAAAATGCTTTAATAAAGCAAAAAGAAATTGATGATTTAAAACATCAAATTGAAGAAGCTAGAATTAAAGCACAAGGTTATGAAAGTGAAATTAATGGTCATAAGGAAAAAATTTCTGAGTTAGAGAAAATTCTTGAAAATAATGAAATTAAGACTAGAGAAGTCGATGATGCTAAACAAAAGGAGATTGAAACATTACTTCAAAGAATTACTATTATCGAAAAAATTATGGAACAAGAAAAGGATAAAGCAAATGAATTAGAAAAGCAATTAAATAGAAACATAGAAAATAATAGAGCTGTTGAGAAAGATAAGCAAGAGAAGATTAATGAATTATCACGCAAAATAGAAGAAATTGAAACAAAGGCAAAAGATTATGAAAATAAAATTGATGAAAAGAAGGAAAAGATTTCTGAATTGGAAAAACAATTATTAGATAATGAAACTAGAGCTAAAGAAGCTAGTGAAGCTAAACAAAAGGAAATTGATAATTTAACCTTTAAAATTATTGAAATTGAAGAATATTATGAAATTGAAAAGGAAAAAGCCAAGGATTTAGAGCAAAAATTAGTTGAGCATGAAGAACAATCAAGAGATGTCTCAACTGAGCAACAAGATGAAATCATTGATTTAAATCGTCAACTAGAAGAAGCAAATTCTAAAATACAAAATTATGAAAAGTCAATCATGGAATATAAAGATAAGATTTCTGGAATTGAAAAACAATTAGCGGATAATGAAGCTAAAACCAGGGAAATAGGTGAGGCAAAACAAAATGAAATTCAAAAATTAATTGAAAAAATTACCATTATTGAAACTATTGTTGAACAAGAAAAGGAAAAGGCTAACCTTTTGGAGAAGCAACTTACAAATAGTGAGGAAAATTCAAGAGATTTGGTTAATGAAAAGCAAGAAGAAATTGATAAATTACTCAACAAGATTTCCGAAATTCGTGAAAATGTTGAACAGGAAAAGAAAAGAGCTAATGATTTAGAAATGCAATTAATTGAAAATGAAGAAAAAACAAGAAAACTTGAAGAAGAAAAGAAGAATCAACTAAAAGCTCTATTTCCTGTTATTATGAGTAAGATTGTTAAAAATGAAAAAGATAAGAGTGATTTCCTTTCTTACCAAAAAGATAGAGAATTAGAAAACCAAAAGGAATTATGTGACTTAAATCGTCAAATTGAAGAAGCTAAAAATAAGGCACAAGAGCATGAAAAGACTATCAGTGAATATAAAGAAAAAATAGCTGATATAGAAAAGCAACTTGCTGATAATGAAGTTAAATCAAGAGATGAAGGAGTTGCAAAGCAAAAGGAAATTGAAAATTTAACATTAAAGATTGCTGAAATTGAAAATTATTACCAAATTGAAAAAGAAAAAGTCAAAGATTTTGAAAAACAATTCATTGATCAAGAAGAAAAATCAAGAGTTATTGCTAATGAAAAACAAGGTGAAATAGAAAAATTGATTGAAAAAATTACTATCATTGAAAAAATTGTAGAAGAAGAAAAGGCTAAATCGAGTGATTTAGAAAAGCAATTAGCAGCTAATGAAGAAAGAACAAAGGAATTAGAGATTGAAAAGAAAAACCAATTAAAATCACTTATTCCAGTTGTTCTTCAAAAAATTGTTCAAAATGAGAAGGACAAGCAAGGTTTCATTGAACGTCAAAAACTTGAAAAGGAAAAATATAAACAATTTGAGTTTGAGAAGCAAAATGAAATAGATAGTTTAAATCGTGATATTAATGATGCTAAGAATAATTATGAAAAGATTATTAATGATAATAGAGAAAAAATCGAAGATTTAGAAAAGCAGCTTGTTGATTATGAAGCTAAAATTAAAGATATTAATGATACTAAACAAACTGAAATCCAAAAATTAGTTGAGAAGATTACTATTATTGAAAAAATTGTTGAGCAAGAAAAAGAAAAAGCGGCTGAATTGGAAAAGCAAATGGCTGAAAATGAAATTAAAGCAAAGGAAGCTGATACAGCCAAACAAGATGAAATTGAATCTTTAAATCGTGAATTAAATGGCCAAATAGAAGATGCTAAGAATAAGACTCAAGACTATGAAAAAATAATTGCTGATGATAAGGAAAAAATTTCATCATTAGAAAAGCAACTTGCTGAAAATGAAGCCAAGGCTAAAGAAAATAATGATGCTAAGCAATCTGAAATTCAACAGTTACGTGGAAAGATAATTATTATTGAAAAGATTTTAGAAGATGAAAAAGGTAAATCTAATGATTTAGAAAAGCAATTAGCAGATAATGAAATTAAAACAAAAGAAGCTGATAATGATAAACAACAAGTCATTGATACTTTAAATCGTGAAATTAATGACGCCAAAGATAAGATATCTTCGTTGGAAAAACAACTTGCTGATAATGAAGAAAAATCTAGAGAATTTGATGATGCCAAGCAAAATGAAATACAGCAATTAATTGAAAAGATAACTATTATCGAAAAAATTGTGGAGAATGAAAAAGAAAAATCGAAAGATTTAGAAAAACAATTAACTGATAATGAGATTAAGGCAAGAGAGGCCGATGTTGCTAAGCAAAATGAAATCGATGCTTTAAATCGAGAATTAAGCAATCAAATTGAAGAATCCAAGAGCAAAACTCAAGAATATGAAAAGAAAATTACTGAAGCCAAGGATGAAATTTCTTCTTTAGAAAAACAACTTGTTGAAAATGAAGTTAAGGCTAAAAAAGATAATGATTCTAAGCAAAATGAAATAAAGCAATTACTTGAAAAGATTACTTTAATTGAAAAGATAGTTGAAGATGAAAAGGTTAAATCTAATGAACTGGAAGAAAAATTAAATAACAATATAGAAAAATCTAGAGTTGTTGAAAACGATAAACAAAGTATTATTGATGATTTAACTCGTCAACTTGATGATGCTAAAAATAAGGTTCAAAATTACGAAGAAATTATTAAAAATGCTAAAGATAAAATTTCTTCAATGGAAAAACAAATGGCTGACAATGAAAATAATTTAGAAGAAATTAAAAATAGTCAAATTGAAGATGCAAATGAAAAGGTTAAAATTTATGAAAAAATGGTTAATGATGCTGAAGATAAAATTTCTTCTTTAGAAAAGCAGATTACTGATAATGAAGCTAGAGCTAAAGAAAATAATGATTCCAAGCAGGATGAAATCAAACAATTACTCGAAAAGATTAGTATTGTTGAAAAGAAATTAGAAGATGAAATGGCTAAATCTAAAAATTTAGAAAAACAATTAGCGGATAATGAAGAAATATCTAAGAGTATTGAAGATGAAAAACAAAAAGAAATTGAAGAAAAATCAGAAGTTATAAAAGAACCATCATCTGAAGAATCTGTTGAAGAAGAACTTAGACAAATCTGTTTACCTGAAGATCTAGAAGATAAACAAAAAGAAATAAATAAATTAATGGCAAAGATTGCAGAAATGGAAAAAATCGCAAATCAAGAAAAAGAAAGAGCAGATAGTTTAGGAAAACAATTAGCTGATAATAAAGAAAAGTCTAAGGATTTAGTTTCACAACTTGAAAAGGAAAAGGAAAGGGCTGATTTATTAGAAAAGAAGTTGAATGAAAAGAAGGAAAACCCAGTAGAATCTGTTTCAGAAGTTGAAGTTTCACAAAAATTATCTGAAATTCCAGATGAGAAGTTAGTTGAAGAAGTGTCCGAAGTTCCAGAAGAGAAGTTAGTTGAAAAAGATTCTCAAGAATTATCTGAAGTTCCACAAGAGGAATATAATGAGGAAGTTTCTACTCATTCTGAATCATCAAGAGAAAATCCATGGAAACAATTGATTCCAACATTTATTGAATTAATTGTAAATCAAGTTAAAAATAAAGAAGACCAAGATAAACAAAATGACATGAAAGAAAGAAATCATAAGAATTATTATTTGAATTTATCTAATGATGGTAGAATATATATCATGAATGGAAATAAAAATGTTTATTGGAATTCATTGCCAATAAAGCTTTCAGAGCCAAAGAATGTTGAAGCATCATTAAAAGAACAAGGTGCACCAGAACAAAATAAAGATATAGAACCAAAATTAGGTGAAATTAGTAAAATTGCTCGTGTTAATTCAATGGGATATCCTGATGAAACAAATGAAGAAATTTATGAAATAACTGAAGGGTCAATTTCAAATGAAATTAAAAATGGTGATCGTGAACCTGTAGAAGAATCCTATATGATTGTTAGAGAAGATGTCAATGATGATACTAATGTTAATAATACAGCTATTGAAGATGATAAAAAGAAGCATGTGACATTTGATGAAAATCCAAAATATGTAAATCAATCTCAAGAAAAGAAAATACCAGTTAATTATTACTTGAATGTGGGTGATGATGGTAAATTAACCATTGGAGATGATAATGATAATATTATGAATTATTGGCCATTACGTTTGAATAATACAAATGAAAAAGAAACCGATACTAAAATATCGGAAAGCAAAGAGGATGATTTACTTACAGAAGAATATTATGAAATCACAGAAGAAACAATTCCAAGTGACAATGAAAGTGATAATGATAAATATGAAGTTTCAAATACAACGGAAATTTCTACATCAGAACCATATATTCCAAAAAATGAAGACTATGTCATATATATTGAAGATGTAGTAGAAGATCCTACCTTAGATGAATTATTAGACCAAATGGAAGAAAGTAAGAGAAGTGATACTTTCGATGAACCTTCTGAAGAAATTATCAGAATAGATGATATTCAAGAACCAAAACCAGAGAAAGAAGTTGAGGAAAAGAAATTAACTACAAATGATTATTGCTTAAATATTTCAAATGATGGAAGATTATATCTTGATGGTTTAAATCTCTATTGGCCTTTACGTTTAGCTGATACTAATGTTGATAAACCTAAACAAAAGGAGGAAATACTAGTTAAGGTTTCCGAACCAGAAAAAATAACTGAGAAACCAAAGGAAGAAGAAATTCCAATAAAGGTTTCAGAACCAGAAGTAATAACCAATGAACCGAAAGAAGAAATTCCAATTAATGTTTCTGAACCAGAAATAATATATGAAGAACCAAAAGAAGAAATTCAAGAGGATACATCATTTATTACACCTACTGAAACTTCATTAATTGCTGAAAGTTCAAGATTACATGGTCCATTAGAAGAGTCATTTATCTCTCCTGTTGAAATAAACAATAATGAAGATTTAATCTTTGAAGGTCCAAGTTTATTAGATCTATCAATACATCCTCCAAAGAAAGATGTTTCAACATCAAAAATTGAAGCATCTCCATTAACAACAGGAGGTTCTAGAGTTATAAAGAGTCCTGAAAGTGGTAAGAAAAAGTATATAAAGAAGAAATATGTAACCAAAACCATTACTACTAAGAATAGTAATGGACCTGATGTTTCACAATTTGCTAATAGAAGTGGTGATATTGAATTAGGATCAAATATTTCTAACTATTCTAGTATTGTTTTGGATCCACATAAATCTATTATTATAAAAGAATCTTCTCCAGTGAAGACTGAAACTGTTAAAGTTACAAGAAACCCTACTAATGGAAAGAAAAGATATGTCAAGAAAACCGTTATTTCAAGAAAGATTACAACTAATATTGTTAATAATCCAGAATTAGTTTCTGAGGAAAAAGTTAATAAATGGACAAAATTAATTCCATCAGTAGTTGAAACAATTATCAATCAAGTTACATTAAATGATGATGATAATGAAAATGAAACTAAACAACAAGAAGATATGAAAAAATTAATGAATAAATTCAATGAAATTAATGGAAAAGAAGAATCAATTGAAAAAGAAGGACCAATTTTGAATGATGATTCAGTCTTAAAAGAAGCTCCTGAGGCAAAATCTGAAGAAAAAGTTGATAATAAATGGACAGAATTAATTCCAAATGTTATAGAAACCATTGTTAATCAAACAAAGGTAACTAATAATGAAGAGGATGAAGAAAAGAATAAGAAAAATAACTTGAACAAATTAATGGAGCAATTCAATAGAATTAATAATAATGGTAAAGAATCTTCATTAAATGAAGTTCCAGAATCAATATCCGAAGAAAAAATTAATAACAAATGGACAGAATTAATTCCAAATGTTATAGAAACCATTGTTAATCAAACAAAAGTAACTAATAATGAAGAGGATGAAGAAAAGAATAAGAATAATAACATGAACAAACTAATGGAGCAATTCAATAGAATTAATAATAATGCTAATGAACCTTCATTGACGGAAGAAGTAACATATCAAAATAAGAATATTGATAATATCGAACAAGAAAAGAGCAAGGAACAAAATAATGAAATTAAGCATGAAAATATGTCAATGGAATATGAAAGTAGTTTAAAGAAATTAGTACCGACTGCTCTTGAAATGATTGCTAGTCATGTACCTAAGGCTATTGAAATGATTATTAATCAAACAAAGAATGTAGATAATAGTATTATTAATGACTCAATGTCTAAGAATGATAAACAAGATGAAGAAAATGACTTTGAACAATCAATGATTAGAGAAGTTTCAATTGATTATGAAAATAAATTAAAAAGTTTAATTCCATCTGCACTTGAAATGATTGTTGGTAAGGTTCCAAATGCACTTGAAATGTTAATTAATCAAACTAAGGAAAATGATGAAAATGAAAGCATAGATAAAAATATTAAGCAAGATGATATGGAATATTCAATCATTAAAGATATTTCTGTTGAATATGAAAACCATTTAAAGGGATTAATTCCAACGGCGCTTGAAATGATTGTTGGAAACGTACCATCTATTCTTGAAACAATAGTTGATCAAAATAAAAATGATGATGATGAAGATGAAAAGACTGAAATCCTTCCAAAGGATATTCTCCTTGATAATGAAGAATTAGTACCAGATAGAGAAATATTAACTGGTCCAAAAGAAGTTAAAGAAATGAATGAAAAAATTGCAAACTTAGAAGATAATCTAAATAACGTTAAAATCGAAAATGAAGAATTAAAGAATAAGTTAGAAAATTATAATAATGTCAAAAATGAAAATAAATTATTAAAGAATGAATTAGAAACTTATAAAACAGCACTTAAAAAGAATTCAACTGGTAAATCTGATAGGATTACTAAATTGAATGATGATATTAAGCGATTAAAGAAAAGCATAAATATCATGAATCAATTAAATAAGAATCTTGAAAAAGGAAACATTAATGATATTAAATCTCTTAATGATCAATTGCTTAAACAAAAGGAAAAAGTTATACAATTACAAAATATAGAATCTTTATCACCTGAAGTTAGTAGCGATGAATTATATAGAATCAATAATAGAATTAATAATTTAAAGAATGTATTAGGCCAAATGAAGAATAATAAGGCTATTAATAATAAGGAAATATCTGATAAACTTAAAACTATAGCTATTAATGAAAAAGAAAATGATGAAATTAAGGAGCTAAGAAGCAAATTAGAAAAATCTAATTATTGTATTAATGAACTTAAAGAAAAAACCAAACAATTGGAACAACAAAGTCAAATAAGTAATAGTCATGTTATTCAGGTCTTAAAGGACCTTAATCAAAATAGTGAATCAAAAATTAATATAGAAATCTTAAAGGATCTTAATCAAAATAGTGAATCAAAAATCAATATTGAAGATTCAGATTCAGTCATTGATACAAACAATGATAATGAATTAGATAAAGCAGGAAAATCAGATGTTGATTCATTTGTTGATGCCAAGGATAGTGATGCCAATGCAAGTAGATTAAATGCTGATTTGTTTGATGATTCATTTGTTGAATCATTTGTAGATGCCAAGAACAGTGATGACGTCACAAATAAATTAGATGTTGATTCATTTGTAGATGCTAAGAATGGCATGAACAGCACTAGTAAATTAAATGTTGATTCATTAGTTGATGTTAAGGATGGTTCTAATAACACCACTAATAAATTAATTACCGATTCCTTTGTTGATGCTAAAAATGGTTCCAATAACTCTAATGATGATTCTAGTAATACTAAAAAATTAAATAACAATGTTTCAAATATAATTAGTATTAATAATTTAGTTGATAATAATAGAGAGGCAGAATTAGATTCTAGAAGTATTCTTATAGCAGAAGCTAATGAATTTAAGAGAGAAAATCAATTATTGTTAGAAGAATTAGAAAAGTTAAAGAACGTTATTTCTTCGAATAGAAAAGAACATTGGAATATTTCAAAAGAAAAGAGATCCTTACAAGATCAAGTTAAAAAGTTAAACAAAATTATTGAAAAAGATACTCAAACAATAAAGAAATCAGAAGGTACAATTCAACAATTAAGTTCTGATAATGACAGTCTTAATGAAAAGATAAAAACACTTACTGAAGCATATGAAACCTTTAAGAAATTATATGAACAGCAAAAAGCCAAAAATCAAAATGATATTCTTACAAGAAAAATTATAAAGGGACTTAATAAAGAAAAGCAAAGTGACAGAAAGAGATGTATTCCATTTACTGAAAATAAACGTCGTAGAATGGAATTAGCTAAGAGATTAAAGAAAGAAAATAATAATTTGGAAAATACTCCAAAAGAATTAATTACTATTAAGAGTGAAAAGAAAAAAGTCAGTCCATTGGAAAGTAGTATTCAAAAAGAAATTGATTTATTACCAGAAATTAAGCCAGTAAACTTTATTGGACACGTTTATAATTTACTTGGATACACAGTAACTACAACTTCTGTTCTTTTAAGTTTATTATTCTCTCGAGATTATCTTAATGCTCAACGCTTTGTTGATAGAAATAGACAAGTTTATCTTAACGAAGCTAAAGAAATTCCAACTCCTGGTCAACTTGTAAACAGTAAATTAACAAATACTTTAGTAAGTTCAATAGCTTTATTATTCCTTTTAAATATTTTGTATTGCAAAGGAAAAAACACGGAAAAAAATGAAAATGAAGACAATAAACAAAAAGATGAAAAGAATAAATCAGATTCAAACTTAAAGGAATTACCAGAAATTCCAAAAATAGAATTATTAGATGAAAATAGTTTTATTATCGACCCAAACAAAGATACTGATAATCATACTGATTTTAATGATAAATCATTATCGATGATAGAAATAATTGAAGATATTAATGATTCAATGAATAGACAGTATTCTTTACTTGATCAAATTCTACCAGAAGACCAATTAAACGATGTCAAAAAGTCATTAGAAGATATTAAATTTACTATAGATAACCCAGAAAAAGAAGTTGCTATAAAAGAAGATAATGTAAAAGAAGATATTATAAAAGAAGATATTGTAAAAGAAGATGCTGAAAAAGAAGATGCTCTAAAAGAAGTTGAGAAAGATGCTGTAAAAGAAGAAATACTAAAAGAAGTTGAGAAAGAAGATGCAGAAAAAGAAAATGTTGAAAAAGAAGATCATTTAATAATAAGTGAAAATAATAATTCTATATTAATGAATGAGTTAAAAGTTGAAAATAGCAATCCAAACAATGAAATCAAATCTTTAATTGACGTAGTTGAATTTGAAGATAATATAACTGAATTATCATTAACTCATTTTAATTTTTTTTCTGAAATTAATTTTATGGCAGCTCAAGCAGCAAAAACTATGAAAAATTTACAAATATTAAATTTAGAATCAAATGTTGGTTTAGTTAATAATGATGATGTCATGGCTAATGCATATAATTTATCATTTTTACCTATGGTTAAATTAAATATGGGTATGACTTATTTTAGAATGATCAGAAATTGGGATAGTCTTATTAATCCTTTTAACTTACAATTTTTAGATGCAGGTGTATGTGATTTCACCTCTTTTTGTTCTTTATGTAGATATCTTGAATATACAAAAATCGAAAAAGTTATTGTAAGATTAAATAAACCTGTTATATTTGAAAGTATTCCTGTATTTTTTGATATAATAACAGGTGCTCCTATGAGAAGTAAATA
>Ga0138317_1000012_pt1 | contig 15069 bp, 1 predicted proteins | sample Cowrumcornstover_2_FD_99365 | JGI IMG/M metagenome (GOLD analysis project Ga0138317, IMG submission 99365) | Metatranscriptome of Cow rumen microbial communities from the University of Illinois at Urbana-Champaign, USA - Cow X-1 corn stover... | ecosystem: Host-associated > Mammals > Digestive... | reverse complement strand
AAAAAATGAAGAGAGGAAGGAAGAATGTTGGTGCAAAACGAGCACCTCAGGATGATAAAGAGAAAAATTTACCTGTTTCAAAACGAGCAAAAAAAGACAGAAGATGAAGAAAAAGAAAAAGAAAAAGAAGAATCTGAATCTGAGGAATCCAAAGATAAAAAAGACGACCAAATCTTTAAAGAATACCAGAGTGATGAAACACATGATTCGAATGATAAAGATAATGAATTGTATTTTCTTATACTAATACCCAGTGAAGAAAAACTCGATTTTAATGGCAAAACTTATAAAACAAAAAATATAATTGAGCCATCGATTATCTACAAGAATAAAGTAGAAAAAGGAGATAATACATATCTTGAAGAGATAGTTTTCAAGGCCACAAAGAAGAAAAAAAATGAAGAAGAGAATGCATCAAGTAAATCAACCAAATACGCAATTACATTTTTTGAAGATGAACACATGTATAATATTACATTTTCTTCAAAAAATGAATGCTTCATATATCAACCCAAATTAGAAATAGGAAATAAATTTCTAATAGATATTCCTCCTGAACCAATACCGCAAGATGATGTCAAACCCTATATTAAGTTAAACATATTACTTGAAGCTTTGAAACAAAATAAAGAAATCAATCAAAAGGAAGAAAAACTATACAAAGATACTATTGACTTATACGAGCAAAAAAAGCAATATAGCCTTTTGATTACTTTATTCCTGAAGGTCTATGAAAAGAAAAAAGAACTATGCAAACATTTAATTGAAATCTTTTTTAGAATCAACGATAAAGAGAACAACGATAAAACAGATGATTTAAAAAAAAATTTAAAATCTTTTAAAGACATTCTTTCAAGTGCTCGCGATATTTTGGATGAAAATAATTATAATCCCATTCATTTTTATGGTATTTTATTCTGTTACCTCAATTATTACGACGAAAAAAACTTTCCGAAAATAATAGAAGAATTCTCTGAAGGAAATGCAAATTCCTTATATGAAATATTAATTCATTATCATTCACACTTTGTAAATCATTTAAAACAAAATCAGAAATTTTTCGACGGTTTTATTGAATATGCTCTCAATGAAAATAAAAAGATAAAAGAATTCGAGAGAATAATGAATTATATTGAAGATATCGAAACTTATTTATTTATAATAGATAAATATAAAGAAAAGATTTTCAAAGAATATACTGATTTAAGGTCAAAATCTTTTGAAATGGATAATAGTCTAGAGCTTTTGAAATATAAAAAAGATAAAACAAATATCATGAATGAAAAACAAAATAATGAATCTCAAACTTATGTAGAAGATGATGAAACAGGAATAGAAGAAGCTAATAATATAGAAAATGAGTGCCATGTAATAGTGAAGTTATTTGAAAGTATTATTAAATTTTCTGAAAAAGAACAAATTTTAGTTATATATACGAGAAATACTTTTTGGATAAATCTATTAGATCAATATGATATTCCAGATTGGGAAAATATTAGCAATTGCTACAAGTTGAGAGAACTATATAAAAAATATAATATATTAGTTAATACAATATATGAAGAGAGTGATATTAAAAATGATATAAATAGATTTTTTGATAGAGATCAATTTGCGTTTATGTTAAATAAGCTTATCAATCAATTTTTGAAAAAAAATCAACAAAGTCTCACTAATGCGGAAAAACTTGGTGTTGTAAGAGAATTTAATCCATATTTTAGTATAAAAGATGAAAGGGATAGAAATAAATATAAAAATAATAGAGAGCCATATATTTTTGATTATGTAAACTTTAGTAGAATAACTCCTGCATTTATCAAGGCATTTCATATTTTTAATTTTGAAACAATGTTTGAAGAAAATATAACAGAATATATAAATAAAATAACTGAGAAAATAAAAGATATCCAAACTTTTGGCAATATAACAAAATTAGTTGATGAAACACGAATGAAAGAAGAGAATAAAAGAGATTATTATCGTATACTCAAAGAAAAATATAGCAAAGTTATTAAGGATAATATTCAATTAATAAAAGATGATAAAGAATTAAAAAATGACATAAAAATAATAGCAGAATTTGTAAGCAAAATTTTTTTGAATTATAACAGTAATGATTTTTTAAAAGATGAAATAGGTCTTTTAGAAGATAATATTAAATCATTAATTTATATAGAATTAATAACAACATTTAATGAAGATAAATATAATAATCAGAAAGAATTTATATATGAACAATACTTAAAAAAAATTAAAACAAAAGAAGGAAGAGATAATATTATAAAATTAGTAAAAAATTTAGAAGATAAAGACCAAAATTATTTTATATATGAAAAGTTGCTAAAAGAATGCCAATTCACAAGAGATGAATTTTTTTCAAATCATGAAAATTATAAAATTCAACAACTGTGTCTATTAAAGGAAGAATTAGAGAAAGATAAAAAGGCAAAGGAATTAAAAATAATAGATGGAAATAAGCATGCTAAAAACTTAGAAATTTTACTTGATGAAATACAAAAAGAATTAGAGCTTGGTAAAATAACTAAAAGAGATTTAGAGAGATTTCTAAACATAAAAAAAGAAGAAAAAAAAATGATAAATAAAGATGAAGAAGAAAAAGAACTTAAAAATGTGAGTGCTCAAGAAAATGATAAAAGTGATGAATATGCAAAACAAAAATTGGGATTAATAGCCTTAATTATTAGAGACTATGATCCAAATACAAAATATCTTCAATATAAAAAAATTATCGATAATATAAATAATAAAGTAAAGAATTTAAATTCGATAAAAGATTCCCTTATGATATTTCATAGAATTATATATATGGATGATATAAAAAAAATATCAAAAATTCTAGATAAAATAGAAAATAGTCCAATAACCGATTCTAGAAATGATATGTTCAAAGCTGTAGATGATTTAAAGAATGAGTATGAAGTTTTATGCGACACAATAAAAGATGTCGAAGATTTTTTGCTTTTTAAAAAGATATATGATAATGCTCAAGGTAAAGATCAAAAAGTTCGTTTTGATAATGCATATAATAAATTAAATTTATTAAAGCAAAAATTTAACTCTCCAAATGGTATCGAAGTAATATTTAATGATAAAGATTTTATAAATATCTTTAAAGCTATTAAAGAAGAATTAGGTAGGAAAGATGAATCAAAATCAGATGAATTTTTGGAACAAATGGAAAAAAAATTTAATATCAAGGATAAGAATGCAATTGAAGATTTAAAAATATTAATTACAAGTAAAAAATACGAAATGATTGTAAAAAGTATAGATTATTTTTTTAAAAATTTTTTGGGAAAAGATTTAGGTTTGCCTGAAAAAATGAAGAATTTATCAGATCAGCCCTTATCAACTCTTAAAAGTGCATTAAAAGAACTAAAAAATAGAGATTACTATGATTATGAATCTAATAGTCCTTATTATAGAGTTTTTACTTCAATTTATGAAAAAAAAGAAGCAATAGTTTTTTTAATTCGAAAAATAGATGAAGCAACAAAACCAAAAAATTTCAAGGATTTAAATGATAAATTACAAAAAAATTTAGACCCAACCAATAGAAGTATAACAATTAAGGATATTAGCGATACTATTGAGTGCTTAAAACATGTTAGTTGTCTTTTAGATAAGGATATTCCAGGTATAATAAAATATTTAAAAGAATTAAAAGAAGAAGACATAAAAAAATTTGAAAATTATTCTAAAAAATTTGGTTCAATTATTGCATTAGATAATAAGACAGGAGAAGATTCTTTTAAGGAAGTATATGATATTATTCAAGAAGCAAAGATATTATTTCACTTGGACAACGAGGATATTCTAATTAAAGAAGAGAATGAAAAAATAAAAAATGTCGATGATTTAATTAAATTGGGGAATAAAATTAATATTCAACATCAAAATAAAAAAGGAGAAGAGAAAGAAAAAAACGAAGAAATTAAAAATAAAAAAAAAGAGGAAAAAGATGTGTTTGAATTAAAATGTGATAAGTTAATATTTTTTAAAGATGTGGTATCTAAAGTAGAAATAATTTATGATAAAATGAATAAATTAAGAGCTAAAGGATATAATGTGCCAATAGAAATAAATATTGAAATAAAATATCGAAATGATCGAAATGATCAAAATGATCAAAATGATCAAAATGATCAAAATGTAACATATAGCTTATATGGAAAACAAAAAGATTTTAATTATATCAAAGAATATTTATTTAAAAGACAAAATGACTATGAAGAGCAACTTAAACAATTTTATGAAAGTAATAAATATTTAAGATTTTTAAATGGAAAATTATTTAGAAAATTAAGACAACATCAAAAAGGAAATTGCGAAATTTTTGAAATAATTAGATATATTTTAAATAAAACGAAATTAAAAAAAGAGAAAATTAAAGATAGTGATAAAAAATGCGTTTATTCTATAGGACAAGATTATGAAGATGATGTAGAATGTTATTCCTATACGAAAAGAATATTTGAAGGTATTTCAGAATATCTTTATGAATTATTTAAAATAAATGGGTTAGATTTCAAAAAACACTATGAAAATATGATAATACAAGAAAAATATAAAAAGAAAGGTATTTCAATAATAAAATGTAAAGAAGAACAATCAATGGAAGAAAATATTTTATCTTTATTTGCCAAAATATTAGATAAATTACCAATAGCTCAAAATATATTAATTTGTAGTAGAGAAACAACTGTTGAAGAAATGGAATCATTTTTATATAGGGCTTTTTTATGTGAATATAATACTTTATTTGTTCTTGAAATATTAGATTCATTTTCTAATTTTCAACAAAATAAAATGTATGGTTATATTGATAAATTAACATCAATTAAAATGGAAAAATATAAAAAGAAAAAGGATAATAAAATTAAAATCGATAAAACAAATTCAAGTGAATATCTTGATAGTTATATTGTTTTTATTTATAAAAAATTATCTAATGAATCAGCTTTTAAAAATGAATTGAATAATTATATAAAAAATAACAAAATAGAGGAGGTAGATTTACCACCTATTTATATTGATAAAGAAAATAAAATGGGTGATTTAGATATTTCAAATATTTCTTATCAATCTATAAAAAGTATTAAAAATGATGATATAGATGATATATTAAATAATATAACAGTTATTTCTTCCGATGTGTGTGGTTTAGGTAAATCATTTAAAATAAAAAAAATGATAGAAGAAGAAAAAAAAATATATTATCATTTTCCTTTAGGTGGGAAATTAACCAAAAATTCTATATACCAAAAAATATTAGATTTATTCGAAAAAATAGGAATTAAGACAGATATTGAAAAAGAAGAAAATTCAGAAGATGATGATGACAATAAAAAAGACAATAATGAAGAATATTCAGAGTTTGAAAAAGTGGGTATACATTTAGATATAATTGAAACAAAGGAAATAGATTTAATAAATGAATTTTTATTTTCATTTTTGATTACTAAATTTTATACTAATAATGAAAATATTATTTATATACCAAATAATATTAAAATTTATATAGAAGTTCCTAATAGTACTGAAAATTATTTAGAAAAATTTGGGATTTTAAAAGCATTTAATGGAAAAAATATTATACCCGGGGGGGTAACACAACAAAAAGAAAATAATGCATCAAAATTTGAAAATGTTCCAATGCTTCCATTAAAATTGGAACCAAAAATCAGGGAAAAATTCAAACGAATAAATAAAATAGGAACGGATAAAGAAATAGAAAAATTTATTAAAGATAGGTTTGAAGAAATAGGTATTAAAAAGTATTCTTATAATCAAATACAAACATTTATAAAACTTTATATAAGTCAATTTGATATATTTGAAGGAGAATTAAAATTTTTTGATTCTGAAAAAAATGATATAACTAAAAAATGTATTCAATATTTTTCCGAAAGTACAAAATATTTTATTGATTCAGGTTTTGCAAATAAATTAATGAATAAAAATAATGTGAAAGATATATTTGATTTATGTTTAGATGCATATAATATTGAAGACAGTAATGATTTGAGCAAAAAAAAATTTAATATGCCATTAATATATATTGATAAAGAATCCAAGACTTGTGAATTTGAAAAACTTCCTGATATAGCTCAAGAGGAAGATAAAGCAATTTCAACTAAGGATGTTGATATTGTTTATTTGATAGATGCAACAGGCTCAATGGGTCATGAAATAAAAGCTGCAAAAGAAAATGTTATAGAAATTTTTGATAAATTAAATAAAATTAATAAAGGATATAATTTTAATTTTGGCGCAGTTTTTTACAGAGATAAAATAGATAGTCCGGAAGATGAAAATGAATTTTTCCAATTTACAGATAATATGAAAGATTTAGAAGAAAAAATAGGAACAGTTAAAGCAAAAGGAGGTGCTGATTTACCAGAGGATTGGGTAGGTGGATATGAAATAGCATTGAATGATATGAAATGGAGAGAAAATGGAATTAAATTAATAATTCATATTGCAGATGCTGGTGCTCATGGAATAAGATTTACAAAAAATGATGAAAAACATAATGATCAAGCAAAATTATTACCTCCAAAAATTGAAGAATGCGTAAAAAGAAATATCAATATTATTGGATTTAAAATTACCAGTGAACCAAAAAGATCATTTGATGAAATAAGTAAAATATATAATAATTTCAAAAAGGATAATTTTGAATATGATAATGGCCAATTTATTGAAATTTATGAATTCTTTAGGGATGAAAACAATCAAAAAATTGTTTCAGATAATTTTAATAAGCTAGTTATGAAAGCAGCTAAGAATGTGATAAATCCTTCATATAAATATTTAAAAAGATTAAAAAAAATATTATATCTTGAAAATGATGTAGAAAATGACGTAGGTGATAAAAAATCACTAATAAATATATTAGATTTAGGTAAAAGTAATTATGTAATAACCGAAGATAATTATAAAAAAATGGTATTGTTGTATTATCGAATAAAAGCAAATATACCTGTTATTATAATGGGAGAAACTGGTTGTGGAAAAACTTCTTTAATAAAAAAATTATCACAAATTTTAAATAATGGCGAAGAATTAGTAAAAATAATAAACATACATCCAGGTACTACTGATGAAGAAATAACTAAAAAGATGGAAGAAATGAATGAAACTGCAAAGAGCGAAAAATATAAAAACAAAGAATTATGGATCTTTTTTGATGAAATTAATACTTGCTTATCACTAGCTCTATTAACAGAAATTTTTGTTAATAGAACATTCAATGGAAAAAAATTAGAAGATAATATAAGATTAATTGGTGCTTGCAATCCTTATAGAAAAAGAAAAGAAGACATAGAAAGATGCGGCTTAATCAGAGAAGATGATGAAGATGAAGATGAAGATGATAAGTATAAGGATAAATTAGTATATAGAGTAGAACAATTACCTGAATCTTTATTATATTATGTATTTAGTTTTGGTTCAATAAGCAAAGAAGACGAAAAAAAATATATAGGAAGTATTATACAAAAATTATTTACTAAAGAAGAAGAAAAATTACATGAGCTCACAACTAAGGCTATTTCAGAATGTCATAAATTTTTAAGAAAAAGTTTTGGTAATGAACCTTCTATTGTATCATTGAGAGAAATCGCAAGATTTACAGCATGTGTCGAATTTTTCATGGAGTATTTCCCTATAAAGAAAAAATACGATCCAAAAGAAAAAGATAAGGTTGATGTTGATATTAAGGAAACTAAAAAACTATATAAAATAAAAGGTATTATATGCTCCATATATATATGTTATTATACAAGATTAACAAATGAAACCCAAAGAAAAGATTTTCAAACTTATCTACGAACACAATTATTAAATATAGTAAATTACGGAGAAAAAAATAAAGGAGGTAAGAAAGAAGGTAATTTGTTAACACAAATAATATATAAAAAATTTAGAGATGATGTCTCATCTCATCTTAAAGGAAAAAGTTTCGAAAATTTTGGCGATATATTAAATATAGAAGAGGAATTTTTATTAGATCAAGTCGATTTAGATAACGGAATAGGAAAAAATCAGTCATTAAAAGAAAATGTATTTTTAATATTTATAGGGGTAGTAACAAAAATACCTTTAATTATAGTAGGTAAACCAGGAACAGGTAAAAGTTTAAGTGTGCAATTAATATGTAATTCAATGAAAGGTGAATATTCTAAGAATGATTTTTTTAAAAATTATCCAAAAATAGATCAAAAATATTTTCAAGGTTCAAAAAATACTAACCCAGAAGATGTTGAAGAATTATTTAAGCAAACTGAAGAATTATATAATGTATATAAAGATCGTAATGATAAATCAGTACCCATATGTATGATTTTATTTGATGAATTAGGTTTAGCAGATCAATCTAAAACAAATCCCCTTAAAGTTTTACATAGTAAGCTTGAATATGAAGGTAAAAAGGAAGGAATCTTTTTTATTGGTATTAGTAATTATTCTTTAGATGCAGCAAAAGTAAATAGAGCTTTGAATTTATCTGTACCTAATTTAGAGGAAAAACCAGATCAATTAAAAATAACTGCTGAAAGTATAGTTAAAAGTATTTTTGTTGATGCTTATGATACTAATAATTTTATATTTAATATACTTTCAAAAACTTATTCTCAATATAAATTTTGGTTAAATTTTATTCAAGAATTAACAGTATTAAAACAATATATTGAAAAAGAAATAAAAAAAGAAGATTTAGAAAAATATTTAAAGGGAAAAGAATTCAAAAATATTAAAAGGGAAATAAAATTTATAAAATTATTAAAAAAAGATAAAAAGATAAAAACCGAATTTCATGGAAATCGTGATTTTTATAGTTTAATAAGAGGAGTAGCAATACAAGTCTCTAATTTAAGTAATAAATCAAATGAAAAGGAAATTAAACCTATTATTAATCACTTTATAGAAAGAAATTTTGGAGGAATAACTTATGATATAGATATCGATTTTAATTTGGAATTTAGCGATATAATCGAAAATATGAAAACACTCAAGGAGCAAATATTAAATGAAGAATTAGAAAAAATAAAAAAAAATGAAGAAAGCAATGATGATGATGAATCTGATAAAAAAACTAAAGAAAAAAAAGGTACAGTCAATTATAAAATAAAAGTTACTTCAGTATTTTTATTTAAAAAAATATATAATGTAGTTTGCTCTTTAGAAAAACAAGAAGGTAATGAATATGCAAAAGGAGAAAATTATCAATTAAGTAAAGATGATTTGATTAAATATGATTTAAATACATGTATTAATAATAATATAAATGATAATAATAGTCGTTATTTATTATTAGAAATAAGATCAAATTTAACTCCACTAATTAATCAAATTATAAGATTACAGAATACAGACAGAAAAGGTAATATAGATACTCTTATTGGAAGTCCATTTTTATATGATAAAAATAGTAGTGATTATCAAGCTAAAAAAATCAATGAAATACAAAATTGTTCGTCTCAAAAATACAAATTGATTATATTACAGAATTTAGACGAGATTTTAGCCTATTTATATGATTTATTTAATATGAATTATAAATTAATCGATGATCAAAAGTTTGTTAGAATATGCTTAGATAATTTTAGCGAGCAATTAACACCTGTCAGTGAATCATTTAAAATTATAGTTTTAGTTGATAAAAAATTTGTTAATAAAATTGATATGGCGTTTTTAAATCGTTTAGAAAAAATGCAAATTAGTTTTCAAGATTTATTTGATAAAGAAAAAAAAGAAAATAAACCAATTATAGATTTAATAGAAGAAATTGATGGAGAAATTGGATTAAAAAAAATAATAAAATCAGAGAAATCTAAATTTAAATATGATATAAAAAATCTTTTAATTAATTGTAGTGAACAAGAAATCGGAGGATTAGTATATTATTTATATTTACAATTTGCCAATCAAGGAGTAGTTGATGAAAAAGAAAAAGATAATATAAAAGAAAAAGTATATACTAAAATAAGTAATCTTTTACCTCAAGATATAGCAATAATTTTACCAACGAAAAATCCAATTAAAGAGAAATATGAGAAAAAAAAATTTTATAATTTTATTCAATATAAAAAAGCTTTGGATTCTAATGACAAAGATTTAATAAATTATAAAGTATCAATTATATATACATTTAGTAATATCGCTGGTCATATAAAAGAATTTAATAACGATAATGTAATTATGATAGAGAATATTAGTACAGAAGGAAACTTAAAAACGAAAATTGAAGAAATTAAAAATAGAAATATAAATAATAATACCAAATATCCTTATATATTATTTAAATTTGATGATTATAATTCTAATAAAGTGCAATTTACATCTGATTATATTACAAATTATTTAAAAGATGATGAATACCATTATATATTTATAATATATATTCATAGATATAGTGCACAAAGAATTTATTCAATTCCTAATATATTTGAAAATATAAATCAATTATTTATTGATAATTTAGAAGGTTCAGAAACAACTTTAAATGATTTGTTAACCAAAAGTGTTAAAGATATTATGAATTTAGATGTATTTAAAGATTTAAATAAAGAATTTAGAGAAGCAATAACTAACTTTATTTATGATACATTAAATCCTAAATTAAATCAACACAGTAAAACGACAGATCTAAGTACTTATCTTAGTGAGAGATATCCATCAACTACTAAAGAAACATTCATTGAAAACTTATTAGATTATTTACGAGATAACGATGAACTTTTTAAAAATAAAATAATAGAAAAAGCCAAGAATTTAATAGTCACAGAGAAAGAACCTATAAAAGATTGCAATATATTAATTAATAAATTATTTGATGACTGTTATGTGAATAAAGATAAAATTGATATTGTATCAATATTGCTGGATTATATTAAAGAAAATATTTTTATTAAATATTTAAATTTTATTTTTAATGTTTTAGAAGATAATAATTTCTTTACTACATTAATAGAATTAAATAAGGACAAAACTTGTATAATTAATAAAAACGAATCTAAAAATACTAAAATAATTAAAGATTTGGAAAATGCATTTTTAAAAGAAATAAAATTAGATAATAAAAAATATGAACCAAAATTTTTACCTAATTATCGAATACCAGGATTTTATAATCTTTATAAAAAATTATCTGATTATATATCTAAGGATATTAGTGTTCAATTTTTAAATAATGAACTAAATTATATGAAAATTGAAGATATCTCAAATATTAAAAAAGTACAAGAAGAATTTCATAAAAGAGAAGAAGGATTGTTGGGGAAGGTTTTGGATATAATTAAAAAAGATCAATTATATAATGATTTAGTGGACAGAATAAAACCTGATTTAATACTAAATGATTATATTATATATTATTTAGAAAAATATTTAGGCATTTATTCCAAGCCTTTTATTCATCTAATTAAATTATTATTAGATTATAGATTTTCCGATGAAATAAATATAATAAAAAATAGCGAAGAAAATTCAATTAATATAGTAATAATAAAAATAATATGGATTGAATCATATATTGATTATATTAAAGAAATATTAACTATATTTGATTCTAGTAAAATAATTATTAATGATATGGAAGGGGATGATTTCTATAATAAAATATATAATTCAATTTTCGATAACTCAATTAAATATAAAGCCAATAAAAAGAAAGATGAGTATACAAAAGAAATTAATAAATGTTTTTATTTAGTTTTAGTAGGTTTATGCTTAAGTGTAACAACTAATAATATAGAGCAAATGAGAATATCAATTGAAAATTATTGTGGTATATTAAAAGAAATAAAAAAAATTATGCAAAAAATGGAAGGTAATTTTGGTTTAAAAATAGATGAATTATATATTATAGATGAATTAATTAAAATTATAGAATATAATCCAAATACTAATAAAAAAATTATGAAACAAATTCGAGATAAATTGGTAGAAAATGCAAAAATTATACAAAAGGGACTCTCAAAAGAAAAATTAATAGAGAATTTCAAAGGTCTGAAAGAATTATTACCAAATATAAAAAATGAAGAAACAAAAGAAAAATATTATGATACCTTAAAATATATATATAAGAAAGAAATAGAAAAAGTAAATGATAAAGTTTATTGTAAAGTAATACTGGATGAAATAATAACACAAAAAGAAATATTAAAAAAATCTAATGATATATTTCGATTTTTATTAATAAAATTAGAAGATATAGAATGTTTTGATTCGATAAAAGATTATTTATTAACTTCAAAAGATAATATAATAACACTTATAAATAAAAAATTAGACCCAAAAAATAGTAAAAAAGATTATTATATTGCATTATCAGAAGTTATGATATATTTTTTTGAAAGAATTACTTTATTATATTTGGAAGGGTTTTCAAAAAACGACGTTTTTATAGAAGAAAAAGAAGAAGAGGGACATTTATATGTTTTTAAAGAATGTAATAAATTTTTATCTGAACTCAATAAAGCTGTAATAGATGAAGAAGAGTTAAATATAAATATAACAAAAATATTTTGTATAGGTTATATAAAAACATTTTGTTATATGTTTATTAAGATGCATAACAAAAGAAAATTTAAACCTGAAAGCATAATAAAGATAATTAATGAAAGTGATGAAATGAATATAATAAAACTTTATATATATAAAATAATTTATAACAAAAACCAAAAACAAATGAATATATTTTTAGATAGTGATATAATAGAAAAATATAAATTAAACACTTACAATGGATTCGAAGAATTCATTAAATCTGAAGATGTAGAAAAATTAGAAAATTTGACTTTTGGTGATTATAAATCAAATGAGATATTTAAAATACTTGAAGAAAATAGTAAAAACGAATTTAAGGAAATAATAACCCAAGATAAAATTAAAAAACCAAGAACAAATTTTGATGATTTTTATATTTCAGCAAATCAATTAATATTATCAAAATTAGTTGATGAAAATTTTTTAGATGATGATTCTTATACTAATTTTTATGAAAATGTTTGTAAACCATTATATCAAGATGAACAAGATGAAGATCAAGATGAAGATGACAATAAATTATTTTCATTAATGAAAATATTTTTTGAAAAAGATACATATTTAAAATTTAAAGAAGAATTTGAAATAGAACCAGGAGATATCGAAGCATTATTATATGGATATAGATATTGTTTAAATGAAGTAAAAGGTAAAAAAAATAGAGAGGAAGATTATATTTATTCTTATTTATATAATAAAGATAAACTGGATGATTTTGATAAAAAATTTTATCCTGGAAATGATAACAATAAAGATGAGCCTTATTATGAATTATATAATAGAATAGTAAAACATTTTAAAGAAAATCCTGATGATGGATGTTATGTTTGTTTATGCGATAAAGGATACTGTCATTCTGTTTCGGGGGGTTTCGTTGGTATTAATGAAACTAATATGGTATGTCCAAAATGTGGTAGAGATATAGGAGCTAAAGAATTTTATACTAAAGAAAGTGATAAAAAAGATGAACATAAAACGATTATTATAAAAGATTATAAAATGGTTACAAGTAATAGAAACTATTTCAGAATTTTTAGGGACAATGAACAAATAAATGATTTAAAGTTAAATAAAGAGCATTCTAGAAAATTTGAAGATATGAAATATTTGACTGTAGAAAAATTTAAAGAAGAATATATAGAACGTTTATATAAAAATGAAAAAGGATTAAATAAAATAGATATAAATACTTTTAGGAAAGAAAATAAAGTAGTTAGGAATTTAAGTAAAATATCTTATCGATTATTAAATTATATTTTATATTGTAATTTATTTTTCGCTTATTTATATACTCGAGAACAAAAATTTAATGCTTATTTACCGGAAGGAATGACCTGGGTTTCGATGATAAAAGAATGCTTTAATAAATTGAAACTAAGTTTAAAAAATAAAGGAATCAAACATTTAGAAATATTTATGAATTGTATTTTTAAAGATTTATTCTCCAAATTACATAACAAAAAATGTATTAATAAATTTGAAAATCTTATTGAATTTGAAAATGAATTGGAAGAATTAATTCAAAAAAAATGTGATGAATCAAAAATAGAAATAGAAAAGTATAAAGAAAAAGAGAAAGAAATTATTGGAGACGTAAAATCAGCTATTGCTTTAATAAAAGAAATCTACGGTAAAAATAAGTATGATAGCAAAGAATTTCCATTTTATGAATATTTTTATTATACTGATTATTTAAATGCAGTTTATATCAAGAAGAAATTAAAAGAAAAGGATGAAAATGATTATCCAGTGATAATTGAATATTTGAAAAAAACAAAAAAAAATGAAGAGGAAGAAGAAGAAAAAGAAAAAGATCAATATTCTTTAGATAAATTGATTCCCTTTAATAAAGTTATAAAATTATTTAATGATACATATTCAAATCAAATTACAAGAGATGAAGCAGAAAGACAAAAAATAAATACTAGTAAAATTTATCAAGATGAAAAAAATGCTAAATTAATTGATGACTTTATTTTATTATATAATAGTTTTGAATTAAAAGATGATAACGGAGATAATCTCGAATTAGATAAAGAAAAAAATACTATTATAGACTTTGTTTTAATTGATGATAATAAATATGGGAAATCATATAAAAAAATATATAAGGAATTTATAAATAGACAAAATAAAGCTTTAGAAAGTTTATTAAATGAAAAAATAAGAACAGGTGTATTTAATAGTAATTCCTCAAAGAAAATAAGTGTTCAAAAAATTAAAGAAAATGAAATATTTACTTCTGAAAAACTTAATAAAGTTTTTACTGATGTAATATTTAATTCTTCTTATAGAAAATATATAGATACTAGAAAACATGAAAATTATAATGAATATGTAATTAGAATTGACCAGATCGAATCAGAAATGACTTATTCAATATTAAATGATAAAAAGTTACTTAATGATGATATAATACAATCAATGAATGCTTTTTTTTAGTTTTAGTAGGTTTATGCTTAAGTGTAACAACTAATAATATAGATAAAATGAGAA
>Ga0138317_1000006_pt1 | contig 18146 bp, 33 predicted proteins | sample Cowrumcornstover_2_FD_99365 | JGI IMG/M metagenome (GOLD analysis project Ga0138317, IMG submission 99365) | Metatranscriptome of Cow rumen microbial communities from the University of Illinois at Urbana-Champaign, USA - Cow X-1 corn stover... | ecosystem: Host-associated > Mammals > Digestive... | reverse complement strand
ATACAAAAACGATATTAGGTTGAAGGTGTGCCATGGGCAACACCGAAATTTCATGAAAGATACAAAAAAAAGAATAGGGAGGCAAGGCGCGGTCCCCGAATTGAACAAAAAAGCCGCATCGTATTAGGATGCGGCTTTTCATACACTGAAGAAATCTTATTCAGCCTCAGTTGTAGCGACCTCAGTAGACTCAGCGGCAGGAGCTTCCACTGCAGGTTGAGCCTTCTTTCTGGAACGACGGGTCTTCGTAGCCTTCTTAGGAGTAGCATCCTTCAACATCTTCTCGTTGAAGTCCACCAACTCGATGAAGCACATTTCAGCTGCGTCGTTAGCGCGGAAACCAGTCTTGATGATACGAGTGTAACCACCTGGGCGGTCAGCGATCTTCTCACCGATTACCTTGAACAACTCAGTGACAGCCTTCTTGTTTTGAAGGTAGCTGAAAACAACCCTGTAGTTGTTCATCAACTTAGCCTCGTCCTTATCCTTAGCCCTCGTCAACAATGGCTCGATATACTTTCTCAACTCCTTCGCCTTAGCGGTAGTCGTCGTGATTCTCTTGTGTTCGATCAAAGAGATGGCCAAGTTAGCCAACAGAGACTCTCTGTGTCCCTTTTGTCTACCAAGATGGTTGAATTTTTTATTGTGTCTCATTTTACTTATTCTTTATCCAATTTATACTTAGAAATATCCATACCGAACGAAAGGTTCAAAGTATCGAGGAGTTGGTCGAGCTCGGTCAAAGACTTCTTACCGAAGTTCCTGAACTTAAGTAAGTCGTTCTTGTTGAATACAACCAATTCGCCCAATGTCTCGACGTCAGCGGCCTTCAAGCAGTTAAGCGCGCGAACGGAAAGATCCATATCGACCAGCTTAGACTTAAGCAGTTGACGCATGTGGAGAACCTCCTCATCGAAGTCGTCATTCGAACCTTCATCCGTCGTGTCAAGGGAGATCTTCTCGTCAGAGAACAAGAGGAAGTGTTGGATCAAAATCTTGGCGGCCTCCTTCAAGGCGTCTTTCGGATGGATGGAACCATCGGTATCGATTTCGATCACGAGCTTCTCGAAGTCAGTTTTCTGCTCGACGCGGTAGTTTTCAACCGCATACTTGACATTACGGATAGGAGTATAGATAGAGTCAATCGCGATGACCCCGATTTCAGAACCCGGAATCTTGTTCTCGTCGGCAGGGACATAACCGCGGCCCTTACCGATCGTCAGTTCGATGGTGAAGGAAGCGGAAGGATCCAGACGACAGATGACAAAATCCTTGTTAAGAACGTCGAAACCAGTCAAACTCTTAGCTATATCGCCAGCTTTGAACACCTCAGTACCGGAAACGTTAATAGAGACCTTCTCATTCTCAATCTCGCTCACTTTCTGTTTGAAACGTACTTGTTTCAAGTTGAGGATGACGTTAGTGACATCTTCCATCACGCCTGGAATCACAGAGAATTCATGGTCAACGCCATCGATCTTGATTGAAGTGATTGCGAAACCCTCCAACGAAGAAAGGAGAATGCGTCTGAGGGCATTACCGATGGTAATACCGTAACCAGGCTCAAGAGGACGGAATTCGAACTTCCCGTGGAAATTGTCCGCCTCCAACATTATAACCTTGTCAGGTTTTTGAAACGCTAATATAGCCATGAATCAATTATTATTTAGAGTAAAGTTCGACGATCAATTGTTCTTTGATATTCTCAGGGATGTCCGCACGTTCCGGCAGGTGGAGGAACTTACCTGCAGATGCGGGAGCGTCCCATTCCAACCAAGGATACTTGCTGTGGTTGAATCCTGACAAAGAATTTACGATCGTTTCCAAAGACTTGGATTTCTCGCGAACACCTACGATTTGACCCGGCTTAACGGAGAAAGAAGGGATGTTAACCACCTCACCATCTACAACGATATGCTTGTGGGAAACCAATTGGCGCGCAGCCGCACGAGTCGGAGCGATACCCAAACGGTAAACAACGTTGTCGAGTCTGGACTCGAGGAGTTGCAAAAGCACCTCACCGGTGATACCCTTGGAACGGTTAGCAGCCTCGAAGAGGTTACGGAACTGTCTCTCGAGAACGCCGTAAGTGTATTTAGCCTTTTGCTTTTCTGCCAACTGAATACCGTACTCAGATGACTTTTTTCTTCTGTTTACGCCATGTTGTCCCGGTGGGAAGTTTCTCTTAGCCAAAATCTTGTCTGGACCGAAAATCGGTTCACCGAAACGACGCGCAATCTTAGTTTTTGGACCTATGTATCTAGCCATTTTAGTTACTGTTTATTTCCAAACCTTGAACCGTGCAGCCGCAATTGCAGAGAGGTTTAAAATGCAATTATCACAATGCGAGATTCGAAAGTTGTTATAATACTGTATTTTTTATACTCTACGTTTCTTAGGTGGTCGACAACCGTTGTGTGGTAGTGGTGTTACGTCGATAATCTCCGTCACCTCGATACCTGCGCCATGCACAGTTCTGATCGCGGACTCACGGCCATTACCTGGACCCTTCACATATGCCTTCACCTTTCTCAAACCGAGGTCGTAAGCTATCTTCGCACAATCTTGCGCAGCCATTTGCGCAGCGTACGGAGTGTTCTTCTTAGAACCCCTGAAACCCATCTTACCTGCTGAAGACCAAGAGATCACCTGGCCATCAGAGTTTGCCAAAGACACGATGATGTTGTTGAAAGATGAGTGGACATGCAATTGTCCATTCGCGTCAACTTTTACTACTCTTTTTTTGGTTGCTACTGCTTTTTTTGCCATATCTTTAATAATTAAATAGCGTTCGCTAACTATTACTTAGTCGCCTTCTTCTTGTTTGCGACAGTTTTCTTCTTACCCTTACGAGTACGAGCGTTGTTCTTAGTGCTCTGTCCACGCAACGGCAATCCCAAACGATGACGGATTCCTCTGTAACAACCTATATCCATCAATCGCTTGATGTTCAGTTGCACTTCTGAACGAAGGTCTCCCTCAACTTTGAATTGGGTTCCAATAATCTCACGAATCTTGGATGCCTGCTCATCGTTCCAGTCCTTTACCTTGATGTTCTTGTCAACACCAGCTTGTGCTAAGATTTTGTTCGCACTACTACGGCCTATACCAAAGATATAGGTCAAACCGATTTCGCCCCTTTTGTTCTGTGGCAAATCTACACCGACAATTCTTATAGCCATAAACTAATTTTTTTGCAAAAGTATAAAAAATTATCCTTGACGTTGTTTATACTTAGGATTTTTTTTGTTAATCACATACAAACGCCCTTTTCTCCTCACAATTTTACACTCAGGAGTACGTTTTTTTAAAGAAGCTCTAACTTTCATATCTCAATTATTTATTCTATTTGTATCTAAAAGCAATCCGTCCCTTGGACAAATCATACGGTGACATTTCAACTCTCACCTTATCTCCCGGAAGAATTTTGATGTAGTGCATCCTCATCTTCCCCGAGATATGGGCGGTAATCTCATGTCCATTCTCCAACTCTACACGAAACATCGCATTCGACAATGCCTCTACGATGGTTCCATCTTGTTCTATAGCAGCCTGTTTTGCCATCCAACTATAATGCGTTAGTACCTAATATTTGTTCGACATATTCAAAAGAAGAAAGAATATCGGGACTATCAGTACCTATCGCAACCGTATGCTCGTAATGAGCGGAAGGTAAACCATCGGCAGTACGCACTGTCCATCCATCCTTCTCCAAATAAACACCCCTCTTGCCCATGTTGATGATGGGTTCTATCGCGATCACAACGCCTTCCCTAAACAGGAGGCCCCTTCTCGCGCGCCCATAATTCTGGACCAAAGGTTCTTCGTGCATCATCCTTCCGATCCCGTGACCTGTCATCTCACGTACGACTGAATATCCTTTCCCTTCGCAGTACTCCTGGATCGAATGACCCACATCACCCAGACGGTTCCCCGACTTCGCCTTGCTGATTCCCAGCAGGAGGGCCTCCTTGGTGGTCCGCAACAGCTTCTTCACCTCTTCGGAGACTTCGCCCACACAGAACGTGTAGCAGGAGTCACCATGGAAACCATTTATCTGAGCTCCGCAATCCACGGAAACGACATCCCCCTCCTTCAGTACATACTTGGAGGGTATCGCATGCACCACCTGATCATTCACGGAGGTACATATCGAATTCGGATACCCCGCATATCCTAAGAAACTTGGGACAGCACCCTGCGAGCGGATGAAATCCTCTGCCAGCGCATCGAGTTGCAAGGTGGTAACCCCGGGCTTCACCGCCTTCGCGATCTCGCCCAGCGTCATCGCAACAATCCTGTTGCTTATCCTCATCAACTCGATATCCTCGGCAGTCTTAAGATATATCATAGACCGTTAGTAAACGGATGCACTGGAACGACCCCTGAAATGACCGGACTCCAACAAATCGTCGTATCCGTTCATCTTCAAGTGGCTATTGATCTGCTGCAACGTGTCGAGCACCACACCCACGACGATCAACAGGGAAGTTCCCCCGAAGAACTGCGCGAACTGCGTGGTGACGCCGAACTGGCGTACGATGGCAGGCAAGATGGCCAATATAGCCAAGAAAATAGCACCCGGCAATGTGATGCGAGACATGATCGTATCGATGTACTCGGCCGTCTCCGTACCAGGCTTAACCTGAGGAATGAACGTGTTGTTGCGCTTCATGTCCTCCGCCATCTGGGTAGGATTGATGATGATCGCCACATAGAAGTATGTGAAGACGATGATCAGCGCAGCAAAGATCAAATTATACACGAGGCTATTGTTATCACGCCACATAGAGAAGAAGGAACTCGAGCCGTCGCCATTTCCGAGCACCGGCATGAGCGCCAACGGGATGAACATGATCGCCTGGGCGAAGATGATTGGCATCACGTTAGCGGCGTTCACCTTCAAAGGAATGTATTGGCGAGCGCCACCCAGTCTCTGACCGGAAACCATCTGCTTAGCGTACTGCACAGGAACTTTCCTGACGCCCTGCACCAAAAGGATCGCCGCGCAAGAAACCGCGAAGAGACCGAGAATCTCCAAGATCAATTTGATGAGACCTCCGCTCTCGTTCAAGCAAGACGCGAACTCGCCGACCACAGCGTGAGGGAAACGGGCGATGATACCCACCAAGATGATGAAGGAAATACCGTTGCCGACACCCTTGTCCGTGATACGCTCACCCAACCACATGACGAACATACTGCCCGCACAGAGGATGATAGTCGAAGAAACCCTGAACCACCAGCCTTCCGGCAAAGCGGAACCGACCTCCCTCAACTGATAAGACAAGTTCAACAAATAGGATGGACCTTGGAGCAAGAGGATAGCCACCGTCAAATAACGGGTGATCTGGATCATCTTCTTCCTACCGCTATCGCCGTCCTTCTGCATCTTCTGGAAAGAAGGAACCGCGATGGTCAACAACTGCACCACGATGGAAGCCGAGATGTACGGCATGATACCGAGCGCAAAGATTGACGCGTTGGAGAAGGCACCTCCGGAGAACATATCCAAAAGTCCCATCAAACCCTCAGCGGTCTGGTCTTTCAAGCTTGAAAGAGAACTCGTGTCTATGCCCGGCAATACCACGAAGGAGCCGAAGCGATAGACCAAAACAAATAAAAAGGTGACAAGGATTCGATGTCTCAAATCCTTGACCCTATATATTTCCTGTAATTTTGTTATAAGTTTCCTCATTTCTCAAGAATTACAATCGTACCACCTAAAGCCTCAATCGCGCTCTTCGCCGAGTTAGAGAAAGCGTGAGCAGAAACCGTCAACTTGCTGGTCAACTGGCCCTTACGGACATCACCCAAAACCTTGATCAAGTCCTTAGGAGAAGCCATACCAGCCGAAACTAACACGTTAACATCAACTGCATCCAGATTCTTCTCAGAGGCAACAGCTTGGATATCGCCCAAGTTGATAGCCTTATATTCAACACGATTGATATTCTTAAATCCGTACTTAGGCAAACGACGTTGCAAAGGCATTTGTCCACCCTCGAAACCGATCTTTTTTGAATAACCAGAACGAGACTTAGCTCCTTTGTGACCTCTCGTGGAAGTACCACCCAAACCGGAACCCGGACCACGACCGATCCTCTTTCTGCTCTTTACTGACCCCGCAGCTGGCTTCAAATTACTTAAATCCATTATGAAATGTTTTTAAAGTTAATTACTATTTTTCAACAATCACCAAGTGTTTAACAGTCTCGACCATACCCAAGATGCTTGGAGTGTCCTCATGTTCAACAACAGCGTTAATTTTCTTCAAGCCCAAAGCTTCGAGAGTCTCCTTTTGCCTTTTTGGGGCACCGATCTTACTTTTAATCTGTCTAATCTTAATCTTAGCCATATTTCCAAAAATTAACCTTTAAACACTTTTTCCATTGAAACACCGCGGTTTTGCGCAACCGTGTAAGCGTCGCGAATCTCAGAGAGTGCGAGAACCGTCGCCTTCACCAAGTTGTGAGGGTTGGAAGAACCCTTTGACTTAGCCAAGACGTCAGTGATACCTACGCTCTCAAGAACGGCACGCATGGCACCTCCGGCCTTCACACCGGTACCGTGGGATGCAGGTCTCAACAAGACTTGCGCGCCACCGAACTTAGCCTCCTGCTCGTGAGGGATAGTGCCCTTGAGCACAGGAACCTTCACCAAGTTCTTCTTAGCTGCCTCTACGCCTTTCGCTATGGCTGCGGTAACCTCACTGGCTTTACCCAAACCGTATCCGACGACGCCCTCTTCGTTTCCTACAACAACCATTGCAGCGAAACTGAAAGTACGACCACCTTTGGTCACCTTCGTCACACGGTTAATCGCTACCAACCTATCCTTCAATTCCAAGTCGTTGGTTGACTTTACTTTACTATTTTCTCCAGCCATAACTATTAAAATTTAAGACCGCCCTTACGAGCAGCATCCGCCAATTCTTTAACTCTACCATGGTACAAGTAACCGTTACGGTCGAACACAACCTCACTGATACCTGCCTCCAAAGCTTTTTTAGCAACCAATTCGCCTACCTTGGCAGCTTGTTCCTTCTTAGGACACTTCTCCGTCATTCCGAGGGAAGAAGCGGCAGCCAATGTCTTGCCTTCCAAATCGTTGATCAACTGAACATAGATTTGCTTGTTGCTTCTGAAAACTGTCATGCGAGGACGAGCGGCAGATCCGGAGACCTTGCCCCTGATTCTCCTCTTTATCTTTAATCTTCTTTCAATTTTAGTCGCCATAATACTACTTTTTTACAATGATTACTTAGCACCAGCTGACTTACCAGCCTTACGACGAATCTGCTCGCCAACGAATTTAATACCTTTACCCTTGTAAGGCTCTGGCTTACGGAACGTACGAATCTTCGCGCAAACCTGGCCCAACAATTGCTTGTCGCAACTCTCGAGGATCACCAGAGGGTTCTGGTTTCTCTCACTCTTGGTCTCGATCTTAATCTCCTTTGGCAATTGTAAGAAGATGTTATGGGTATATCCTACAGCGAACTCAAGCACCTGACCTTGGTTGGAAACACGATAACCGACACCAACAAGTTCAAGTTCCTTCTTGTAGCCCTGAGATACACCGACAACCATATTATTAATCAAAGCCCTGTACAATCCGTGCATGGAACGACGAGGAGCATCCTCAGCCGAACGGGTGAAGGTGATGGTGCCATCCTTTACCTCAACATTGATGTCGGGATTCACATACTGTGACAACTCGCCCTTAGGACCTTTAACTGTCACAACATTATCCTTCATGGATACCGTAACCCCTGAAGGAATACTGATCGGTAAATTACCTATTCTTGACATTTCAAAATCCTCCCAACATTAATAGATGTAACACAAAACCTCGCCGCCGATCTTCATGTCGCGGGCTTCCTTATCAGTCATAACTCCTTTTGATGTCGAAACGATGGCGATACCGAGACCGTTCAATACCCTCGGCATATCCTTGTAACCGACATACTTACGCAAACCTGGGGTTGAAACTCTCTTCAAGCCCTTGATAGCGTTCACTTTGTTGATGGGATCATACTTCAAGGCGATCTTGATAGAGCCTTGGTAACCCTCATCGCTGAACTTGTAGTTCAAGATATAGCCCTTGTCGAGCAATATCTTCGTAATCTCCTTTTTCAAATTTGACGCAGGAACTTCAAGCACTCTGTGTTTAGCCTGAATAGCGTTCCTCAATCTCGTTAGATAATCTGCTATTGGATCTGTCATAATAAAACAATTAAATTGATCAGGAAAACCTGACAATATTTAACACTAATTTTTTTACCAGCTTGCTTTCTTCACACCTGGAATCAAACCTGCGGAAGCCATCTCACGGAATTGGATACGTGAAATGCCGAAAAGGCGCATGTAACCCTTTGGTCTCCCCGTCAACTTGCAACGGTTGTGCTTACGCACCGGAGAGGAATTCTTAGGCAAAGCCTGAAGACCCTCATAATCGCCCTCGGCTTTCAACTTAGCCCTCTTCTCAGCATACTTGGCGCAAAGTTTTGCACGTTTAACCTCACGTGCCTTCATTGATTCTTTTGCCATCTTATTACTTCTTTACATTTTTAAATGGTAACCCAAATTCTCTCAACAAAGCGTAACCTTCCTCGTCCGTCTTCGCAGAGGTCACAAAGGTAATATTCATTCCCAACAATTTCTGTATCGAATCGATATTAATTTCAGGGAAAATGATCTGCTCGTCGATACCGAGGGTGTAATTACCCCTTCCGTCGAGCTTGGAATCGATGCCCTTGAAGTCGCGGATACGAGGAAGAGCCACGCGGATAAGTCTCTCGAGGAACTCGTACATCTTCTCCCTACGCAAGGTAACCCTCACACCGATAGGCATTTTCTTACGAAGCTTGAAGTTTGAGATATCCTTCTTGGACAACGTCTGCACTGCCTTCTGACCCGTGATGGCGGTCAACTCGTTGATTGCCACCTCGATGATCTTCTTGTCGGCGATAGCCAAACCCAAACCCTGGTTGATAACGATCTTCTCCAAAACAGGGACTTGCATCACCGTTTTGTAGTTAAACTCCTTCATCAAGGAAGGAACGATACGCTTAGCGTACTCTTGCTTTAAACTTGCGGTATTCATCATTTAATTTCCTCCCCTGATTTTTTTGCGTAACGCACTAACTTGCCGTTTGCACCCTCACGGCGGCCGATACGAGTCGGCTTGCCACTCTTAGGATCGATCAAATTCAAGTTGGAGATATGGATAGGAGCTTCCATTTCCACGATTCCACCCTGAGGATTCTTTGCGCTAGGCTTGGTTGACTTCTTCACGATGTTGAGACCCTCAACGATCGCCTTCTGGTCCTTCACAAGGACGCGGAGAACACGCCCCTGCTTACCCTTAGACTCTCCAGAGTTTACGTATACCGTATCTCCTTTTTTGATATGTAACTTACTCATTTCCTTAAACATTAAGAATTAAAGCACTTCTGGTGCCAATGAAACGATTTTCATGTTTGTTGCACGGAGCTCACGAGCGACAGGACCGAAGATACGGCTAGCCCTCATCTCACCTGCAGCATTCAAAAGGACACAAGCGTTATCGTCGAAACGGATGTATGATCCATCCGGACGTCTGATTTCCTTCTTCGTCCTAACGACAACCGCCTTAGAGACAGTACCCTTCTTCATGTCACTCGATGGAATGACATTCTTGACAGTCACTACGATGACGTCACCTACTGTGGCGTAGCGCTTAGCGGTACCTCCCAAGACACGGATACACAGTGCCTCTTTCGCTCCGCTGTTGTCAGCCACAACCATTCTTGATTCTTGCTGTATCATAATTACTTAGCCCTTTCGATAATTTCAACCAATCTCCATCTCTTAGTCTTGCTCAACGGACGAGTCTCCATGATACGGACGAAGTCGCCCACATTGCACACATTATTCTCGTCATGAGCGTGATATTTCTTCGTCTTGTTGACGAACTTCTGATAAATAGGGTGTTTCTCTTTCCACTTAACAGCGACAGTGATGGTTTTGTCCATCTTGTTGCTGGAAACTACTCCCTGTCTTTCTTTTCTTAAGTTTCTCATTGTTATCAGCCCTTTTATTAATTCTCTTTAATTTCCCTCAAACGCAACTCCGTGTAGATGCGAGCGATATCCTTACGAGCAGCTCTAATCTGCATAGGATTATCCAACGGAGATACTGAATGGTTAAGCTTCATCTTAGCCAAGTTTTGCTCCTCTGTAGCAAGTCTCTCTTGCAACTCCTGAGTGGTCAAATTTTTTAATTCCGTTATTTTCATATCACTTATGCATTTTGATTTTGAGTGTCATAATCTCTTCTGACGATAAACTTAGTGGTTACCGGCAACTTCTGGGCAGCAAGACGCAATGCCTCTTTAGCTACCTCGAATGGTACGCCATCCACCTCGATCACAATTCTACCTGGCGTGATAGGGAACACAAACCCTTCCGGACTACCCTTACCTTTACCCATACGGACATCGGCTGGCTTCTTGGTGATTGGTTTGTCAGGGAATATTCTGATCCAAATCTTACCTTCCCTTTGCATATAACGTGTAACCGCGATACGGGCAGCCTCGATTTGACGGGCGGTGATCCATTTGGTCTCCAAGGACTTAATTCCGAAAGAACCGAATGCCAACTGGTTTCCGCGGGAAGCGACTCCCTTAGAACGACCTTTCTGCGGTCTTCTGTATTTTACTCTCTTAGGTTGTAACATTTTCCTTCAACTTTAATTCGTTAAACAGAATTATTTCTTTTTCTTCTTGAAGCCTTGTGGTTTTCCGGCGGATTGTGAGTTGTTTCCCGGACGACCAGCCTCTTTCGACGCCGTGAAGTTAGGAGCCAAATCCCTCTTGCCGTAAACCTCGCCACGGCAAATCCATACCTTGATACCGATCAAACCCACTTTCGTCAAAGCTTCAGCCTGCGCGTAGTCAATGTCAGCCCTGAAAGTATGCAACGGAGTTCTTCCCTCCTTGTACATCTCGGAACGAGCCATCTCGGCTCCGTTCAGACGGCCGGAAACCTGCACCTTGATACCCTCGGCGCCCATGCGCATCGTAGACGCGATCGCCATCTTCGTGGCGCGGCGGTAAGCTACCTTACCCTCCACCTGGCGAGCGATGTTGTTCGCGACGATCATGGCATCCAACTCAGGACGCTTTACCTCGAAGATGTTGATCTGAACCTCCTTGTCGGTGATTCCCTTCAACTCCTCCTTCAACTTCTCTACCTCTTGACCACCCTTACCGATGATGATGCCCGGACGAGCCGTGCACACCGTGATGGTGATGAGCTTCAATGTACGTTCTATTACTATTCTAGAGACGCTTGCCTTTGCGAGACGGGCGTTGAGGTACTTTCTAATCTTAGCATCCTCCACAATAGTATCGCCGTAACTTTTACCGCCAAACCAGCTGGAATCCCATCCTTTGATGATTCCGAGGCGGTTGCTAATTGGATTTACTTTCTGTCCCATCTAACAATTAATTTTTACTTTCTTTAGAATTAATAGAATCTACATATATCGTCACATGGTTAGAGCGCTTACGGATCCTGTAACCCCTACCCTGCGGCGCCGGACGGAGTCTCTTCAAAGTCCTTCCCTCGTCCACAAAGATAGTGCTGATGTACAACTCTCCGTTGTCCGCCTTCTTCTCGTTCTTCTGCTCCCAGTTAGCGATAGCGGAGCGAAGCAACTTCTCCAAACGGTTGGAAGCGTCCTTAGTGGAGTACTTCAACACGCTGAGAGCCTTATACGCCTCCATTCCGCGTACCATGTCTGCTACCAGACGCATCTTGCGCGGAGATGTAGGTATATCATTCATTTTCGCGAAGTATTGAGTCTTAAGAGCCTCTTTTTTAACGGCTGCCCTCGCACTCTTCTTCAATCTTCTATTTTCTTTATTTACATCCATTTTGAAAAATGTTTTAGTAAGTTTTCACGGCTTATTTCTTCTTGTTGCCACCGTGTCCCCTAAACGTACGCGTCATGGAGAACTCACCGAGCTTGTGGCCGACCATGTTCTCAGTAACGTACACAGGGATAAACTTATTTCCGTTATGAACTGCTAATGTATGGCCCACGAAATCAGGAGAAATCATGGAAGCTCTCGACCAAGTCTTGATCACGGACTTCTTTCCGCTCTCATTCATGGCCAACACCTTCTTCTCGAGCTTTACGCTAATGAACGGGCCTTTTTTTAATGAACGACTCATAAAAATTACCTTTTAAATTACTTTTTCCTTCTTTCGATTATATACTTGTTGGAAGCAGCCTTTGGAGATCTAGTCTTGTAGCCCTTAGCCAACAAGCCTTTCCTTGATCTTGGGTGACCTCCTGATTGACGGCCCTCACCACCACCCATCGGGTGATCTACTGGGTTCATAACGACACCACGGTTGCGTGGACGACGACCCAGCCAACGTGAACGACCGGCCTTTCCGGAAGCCTCCAAAGCGTGGTCGGAGTTTCCTACCGTACCGATTGTCGCCTTGCAAGTACAAAGAATCATTCTGGTCTCGCCAGAAGGTAATTTCACGATAGCATACTTTCCTTCTCTCGAAGTTAATTGAGCAAATGTTCCTGCGGAACGAACCAAAGCAGCTCCTTGGCCCGGACGAAGCTCCAAGTTGTGGATCACCGTACCGAGAGGGATGTTCTGCAAAGGCAGCGCGTTTCCGACCTCAGGCGCAGCTTCCGCTCCCGAAAGCAATTGTTGCCCAATCTGCAGTCCATTAGGTGCAAGGATGTAACGCTTTTCACCATCAGCATAGAACAAAAGAGCGATGCGGGCCGAACGGTTCGGATCGTACTCGATTGTCTTTACCACTGCTGGAACACCATCTTTGTCTCTCTTAAAATCAATTACTCTATACTTTCTCTTGTGTCCGCCTCCGATGTAACGCATGGTCAACTGACCTGAGTTGTTACGTCCACCAGTCTTGCGCATTCCTACGACAAGAGATTTCTCTGGCACATTTGTGGTAATTGTCTCAAACGTACCAATAACTTTGTGTCTTTGCCCCGGTGTTGTGGGCTTGAATTTACGAACAGCCATTTTTATTCAATATTGCTATAAAAATCTATTACTTCACCTTCCTTCAAGGTCACGTACGCCTTCTTGTAGGAAACGTCGCGGCCGGAAAGAATGCCGGACTTCGTATAACGGCTCTTTGCCTTGCCTTCCACTCTCGCAGTGTTGACAGAAGCAACCTTTACGTTATACAACTCCTCGACAGCCTTCTTTATCTCCAACTTGTTGGCTGTCGGAACGACACGAAAACCATAGCGAGAGTACTTCTCGCTAAGGTTTGTCATTTTCTCTGTTATTATCGGTTTAATTATGATTCCCATCTGTTCAACCTCCTTAAGCCTTTAAATTTTTCTCAATATTCGCCAAAGCGTCCTCCGTAAAGAGGAGACATGCAGCCTTCATAATCTTGTAAGTGTTTAATTCTGAAGAGATTATGACGTCAGCATTCGGAATATTTTTCGCCGACAAATATACATTTTTATTTGGTTCCGACAAAACTAAAAGAGAATTCTTATCAGATGCCTTCAAACCATCGATCATGGCAGCATAATTCTTGGTCTTCGGAGCATCGAAGTTGAGGTTCTCTACCACAACGATCTTGTTCTCTTTCGCCTTGGTCGACAATGCTGACAAACGCGCCAAACGCTTTGTCTTCTTGTTCAACTTGAAGCTGTAGTCGCGAGGTGTTGGACCGAACACGCGGGCTCCACCAACCAACACTGGTGAGTTGATGTCTCCACGACGAGCGCCACCTCCACCTTTTTGACGTCCTAACTTTCTAGTACTACCGGAAATCTCACTTCTCTCCTTTGACTTGTGAGTACCTTGGCGCTGGGCAGCCATGTATTGTCTAACAGCGAGGTACATCACATGCTCGTTAGGTTCAATGCCGAAGATGCTCTCATCCAAAGAGACCTTCCTTCCGGTATCTTCTCCCTTAATATTATATACACTCAGTTCCATTACTTATTCACTATTACGATTGAACCTTTAGCTCCCGGCAACGAACCCTTTATAACCAAAAGATTGTTCTCTGGGATTACTTTTAACACCTGAAGATTCTGAACTGTCACAGAGTCTCCTCCCAAACGACCAGCCATACGCATTCCCTTGAACACCTTTGCTGGATAAGAACATGCGCCGATAGAACCCGGAGCTCTCAAACGGTTGTGCTGACCGTGAGTCGACTGCTGCACACCGCCGAACCCGTGACGCTTAACTACACCCTGGAATCCTTTTCCCTTGGATGTGCCGACAACGTCCACGAAATCCTTCTCAGTGAACAACTCAACTGTAATCTGGTCGCCCAAATTGTACTCCTGAGCAAATCCATTGAACTCGGCCAAGTGTCTCTTTGGTGTCACACCTGCCTTCTTGAAGTGACCCATCTCCGCTTGTGTGGTGTGCTTCTCCTTCTTATCCTCGAAGCCCAACTGAAGCGCGTCATAGCCATCTTTCTCGACAGTCTTGATCTGTGTGACAACACAAGGACCTACTTCGACAACAGTGCATGGAACATTCTTTCCATCGGCACTGAAAACGGATGTCATTCCGATTTTTTTTCCAATTAATCCTGGCATTTCAATAAATATTAATGTTAACTACACTTTAATTTCTACCTCAACTCCGCTCGGCAACTCCAACTTCATCAAAGCGTCAACAGTCTTCGCCGTTGAGCTGTAGATGTCGATCAATCTCTTGAACGAAGAGAGTTGGAACTGCTCTCTCGACTTCTTGTTCACGAACGTTGAACGGTTCACAGTGAAAATACGGTTGTGGGTCGGCAACGGAATTGGTCCGCTCACTACAGCCCCCGTAGACTTCACGGTCTTAACGATCTTCTCGGCTGACTTGTCAACCAAGTTGTGGTCGTAAGACTTCAATTTGATTCTAATCTTTTGACTCATCTCTTTGAATCTATTTTAATATTACAATAATTCTACTTTACCCTTTGCCTCTGCCACAACGGTCTTGGCGATCGCCGTGGATACCTCAGCGTAGTGTGAGAACTCCATGGAAGAAGTCGCACGTCCTGATGTGATCGTACGCAAGTCGGTCACATATCCGAACATCTCCGCCAACGGCACCTTAGCCTTCACGATACGTGCTCCTGAACGGCTGGTCTCCATGCCTTCCACTTGTCCACGACGCTTGTTCAAGTCTCCGATCACATCACCCATGTTCTCCTCAGGTGTGATGACCTCCAACTTCATGATTGGCTCCATCAAAACCGGCTTAGCCTTCGCACATGCCTCCTTGAACGCCAAGTTAGCGCAGATTTCGAATGACAACTGGTCTGAATCGACTGGGTGGTAAGAACCATCCAACACGGTAACCTTCAACTTCTCCATTGGGAAGCCTGCCAACACACCATTCTTCATGGCTGACTGGAAGCCCTTCTGGATAGATGGGATGAACTCCTTAGGAATGTTACCTCCCTTAACCACATCCTCGAATTGCAATGAACCCTCGAATCCTTCGTCAGCCGGACCAACCTTCACAACGATGTCGGCGTACTTACCACGACCACCGGACTGCTTCTTATAAAGCTCGCGGTGCTCAACTGTCTTCGTGATAGCCTCTTTGTAGCTAACTTGTGGACGACCTTGGTTACACTCAACCTTGAACTCACGTTTCAGACGGTCGATGATGATATCCAAGTGGAGCTCACCCATACCTGAGATGACAGTCTGGCCTGATTGCTCGTCCGTCTTAACCGTGAAGGTAGGGTCCTCCTCAGCCAACTTGGACAAACCAACGCCCAACTTATCAACGTCTGCCTGAGACTTAGGCTCGATAGCGATACCGATCACTGGATCTGGGAAGTCGATGGACTCCAAGATCATGTGGTCCTTCTCCTCCTCACCACACAAAGTATCACCTGTACGGATATCCTTGAAACCTACACCGGCGCCGATATCACCTGCTGAGATGACCTCAACCGGGTTCTGGTGGTTAGAGTGCATTTGGAACAGACGGGAGATACGCTCCTTCTTGCCCGAACGGGTGTTGAAGATGTACGAACCTGCGTCGATCTTTCCTGAATATACACGGAAGAAGCACAAACGGCCTACGAATGGGTCGGTAGCGATCTTGAACGCCAAAGCGCACAAAGGCTCGTCCTCGCTTGGGTGGCGAACCACCTTCTGGTCCGGATTGTCTACCGAAGTACCTACGATCTCCTCCGTATCCAATGGGCTAGGCAAGTAAGCGCACACAGCGTCCAACATTGTCTGCACACCCTTGTTCTTGAAGGAAGAACCGCAGATCATAGGGTTGATCTTCATGGCGATGGTACCCTTTCTGAGGGCAACCTTGATCTCATCCTCAGTGATGGTGGAAGGATCGTCGAAGAATTTCTCCATCAACGCGTCGTCGCACTCAGCGACTGACTCCAACATCTTATCTCTCCACTCCTTAGCCTCGTCAACCAAGTCAGCTGGGATCTCCTCTACGGAATACTCAGCACCCATGGTCTCGTCGTGCCAGAAGATAGCCTTCATCTTAATCAAGTCAACAACACCCTTGAAAGACTCCTCACATCCGATAGGAATTTGGATCGGGCAAGGGTTTGCGCCGAGCACCTCCTTAATCTGCGCGTACACGTCGAAGAAGTTGGCACCTGAACGGTCCATCTTGTTCACGTAGCAGATACGAGGAACGGAGTACTTGTCAGCCTGACGCCAAACGGTCTCTGACTGAGGCTCAACACCACCTACCGCGCAGAACGTAGCGACAGCACCGTCCAAGATACGGAGTGAACGCTCCACCTCGACCGTGAAGTCAACGTGTCCCGGAGTGTCAATCAAGTTGATCTTGTACTTCTTGTCGTTGTATTTCCAATAAGTGGTAGTAGCGGCGGAAGTAATGGTGATACCTCTCTCCTGCTCCTGCACCATCCAGTCCATTGTAGCGGCACCATCGTGAACCTCACCAATCTTGTGGGTCAAACCAGTGTAGAACAAGATACGCTCTGACGTAGTTGTCTTACCGGCATCGATGTGCGCCATGATACCGATGTTTCTTGTATAATGTAAATCAGCTTTAGCCATTTTGTAGTTCGTGAATTAAATTAGAATCTGAAGTGAGCGAACGCGCGGTTAGCCTCGGCCATCTTGTGCATATCCTCTTTTTTCTTGAATGCACCGCCTTGGTTATTGTAAGCGTCTGCGATTTCCGCAGCTAGCTTCTCAGCCATCGAATGGCCACTTCTTTTACGAGAGAAGATGATTAGGTTCTTCATAGAAATAGACTCTTTCCTCTCTGGACGAATTTCCGTAGGCACTTGGAACGTAGCACCGCCCACACGGCGAGACTTAACCTCTACTTGAGGAGTAATGTTCTCCAAAGCCTTCTTCCAGATTTCCAATGGGGTCTTGTCCTCATTAGGAAGTTTTGACTTAACGTTTTCCAACGCTGTGTAGAATATATCGTATGCGATAGTCTTCTTACCGTCATACATCAAATGGTTCACAAATCTTGAAACCATTACTTCGTTGAAAATCGGATCTGGTAAAATGATCCGTTTCTTTGGTTTTGCTTTTCTCATTTTTACTCAAAAATTTTTCGTTTTTGTTTTGGTTGCAGTTGCTTCAACGGCTTCGCTTAGCCATTTACTCAACCGGTGTAACTCTGCTAGGTCGCCCTACCGAATTACTTTTTCTTTGCTGGAGCTGCTTGTCCTGGCTTAGGTCTCTTCGCTCCGTACTTGGAACGACGTTGCGTACGTCCGTTCACACCTGCGGTATCCAATGTTCCGCGTACGATGTGGTAACGCACACCTGGAAGATCCTTCACACGACCACCACGCACCATCACGATGGAGTGCTCCTGCAAGTTGTGACCCTCTCCCGGAATGTAAGCATTCACTTCCTTCTGGTTCGTCAAACGTACTCTGGCAACCTTACGCATTGCTGAGTTAGGCTTCTTAGGGGTTGTTGTGTAAACCCTCACGCAGACACCTCTTCTCTGTGGACATGAGTCCAAAGCCGGAGATTTGCTCTTGTCCGCTTGACTTGCCCTTCCTTTTCTAACTAACTGCTGAATTGTAGGCATTTCGTTAAACTTTAATCTTTTAAGTTATTAATAAATATATTTTTAGACAC
>Ga0138317_1000003_pt1 | contig 23451 bp, 3 predicted proteins | sample Cowrumcornstover_2_FD_99365 | JGI IMG/M metagenome (GOLD analysis project Ga0138317, IMG submission 99365) | Metatranscriptome of Cow rumen microbial communities from the University of Illinois at Urbana-Champaign, USA - Cow X-1 corn stover... | ecosystem: Host-associated > Mammals > Digestive... | reverse complement strand
CTCGTTTATTGTTTATTAAATTAAGATTTTTATTATCTAATTTCTTGTGGGTCCCATTGTACAAGACCATCAACTTTAACAGCTCCGTAGAATCTGTTGTTAACGCATTTCTTTGCGTACCTGGTCATGATGCCCTTCACAGGAGCGAAATTCTCTGGGTTATAGATAGTTGGAGTCAATTGCATTGGGATATATGGTGCATAGATGTAACCAGTATCCAATAATGACTTACCCTTATGACCGATTATGATTGACCAAGCTGGTGAATATGGGTCACGATATACTTGATATCTGCTTTGGAGTGAACCAATTCTTTCAATACCCATATTGTATTGGTCTGACTCTGGGTTAGCGTCTGAAACGTGGAAGTATTCCAAGTTATCGAAAACGGCTGAGATTTCAGATGAAACAACGATGAAGTTTGCACCACCACGAAGAGTTGTCTTGTGGATTTGAGCTGAAACTTGGCTAATCTTAGTCATTAACTCTTGGTTCCAGTCCTTTTGTGTATAGTTGGTTGAGAAACCAGCTTGTCTTCTCCATCCGTTAACATCCCAACGAGCTTGCCATGGAGCGAACTTTCTAAGGTCTCTAAGGATTTCACGGTCGATTTCAGCTGCAATTTGTTCTGATAACAAAGCGGTTAATTCAGCTTCAGCATCGATGTTGTGGAATGCGCTGACATCTTGAGCAAGTTCTGGTGACCATGTTGCTCTAAGTTTTCTTTCTTCAACTGAAACAGTTACACTGTCAAGTTTGAATGAAACTTCACCGATTTCTGTTTCAAGTTCTAATGAGTCATATTGTGACCAAGCAACTGCGAAGTAATCTTTACATGTAGCTGAATTGATTGTTTCAAATGTTGCGTAGTCAACACCAAGATAACCATCTAATGAAGCACCTTGTTTCTTAGCTGGTTTAGCAAGGTCAAGGTCGATAAGGATTGAACCATCTGGTGCGCAAGCATTTGTGTATTCAACCATACCCTTACCATACTTTTGTGAAACTACTCTGAAAGGAATTCCTTCATATTGTTCAAAAGTTGTGTTACCATCTTCTGAAGTAATTTCTTGTACAGCGTAAACTTTCAATGAAGCCAAGAAAGCTTCTGTATCCATTTCGTTTCCGTCAGGACCAGTTAACTTACCAGCATTGAAGTTTGAGAAACCTTTAACTTTAAGCATAAGGTTACGAAGTGTACCATCTGCATAAGCTTGTGGCTTAATGTTAGCAGGTGTTGTGTTAGCATCGTTCAATGGCATTGGTTCAAAGTCAACGAAAGTAACAGGAGTTACATCATCGCTCATTCTGATACGAATCTTACCTTTTGAATTGTCATACAAGAAATCGTTGTAGAACAAATCATAAAGAGTTCTCTTGTTATATTTTGTTACCTTTGGAGCCTTTTGACGAATTACGAAGCCTTCTGTTGCGTTCTTGCAAGCTTCATCATAAGTAGCACCTTCAAGGTCTTGCCAGTTAGATTCAACTGCTGGGTCCTTAGTTGGGTCGAGTTGTTGGAAAGTCATTTCGTTAACAACTTCATCTGGAAGATAGAAACGGTTGTATGTGTTACCATTACGTCTATCTGTTCTTTCATAACCCATAAGGCCTTTGTGACGGCCAACTGAGCCATCTTGTACTCTACCAGTTGTTTCATCTAAGTTGTCCCATTCTCTTTCTGAAGTTACAGGAAGCATGAAGAACAAACGACCAACTGGAAGGTTCATTGCTTGTACTGATACGATATCGTTAGCCAAAAGCTTGCTGAAAACCCTACGAATGATTGGGAAAACAACAGTTTCAAATGAACCGCTGTTATCAGAAGCTGTAGCTTCTTTCAAAAGCTCCTTAGCTTCGTTTTCGTATAAGGTAGCGATGTTTTCTTTTACGATACCTTTAAGACCGTCAACCATTCCGAGAGCTGACCAACGGTTACTAATTTCTTCTCTGATTCTTTTCTGCTCATTAAGTTCGATATTACCAACTTGACCAGATTGTAAAAATTCTCTCATTTTAATTATTTTTTTTTAATTTATTCTTTTTTAATTAATAAATAGTATTAACAACCCAAAACTCTGTTCATGAAGTCAATTGTTTTCAATAAATCATCTGATTTATAAACTTTTTGCTCGTTTAAAACCTTTGTTCCGTTAGCTGTAACTGAAGACTCGTTCAAATTAAGTCCTTGTTTTTGGCCCTTTTTCAATTCTTTATTGATTGACTCATAAAGCATTTTTGATTGCTCTATACTCTTTGCTTCGTTTGCGAAACGATTTACAATTTCAATTTTTTCTTTTTGTGATGTTGCGTTTTCAAGGAACAACTTTGTAATTTTTCCAAGGTTTACGTTTGTAATGTAAGCTTCGTTTAAGTTCTTGCGCAATTCAATGACAGCCTTTTTAAGTTCTTTGTTTTCATTCTTAATGGCTTTCAATTCTTTGCTTTCGTTTGTAGTAACAGCACCTTGTGCAGTGTGCATGTTCTTTGCAACTTGTCTTGCATTGTTTTTACGAGGCTCTGAAGTTCTTGTGTTTGTTTTCTTTGCGACACTTTGTGATGAAGTTGACATTGCTGCTTCTTCTATTCCAGCAAGGTCGTCCATTGCAAGGCCGTCTTCTTCTTCGTTTACACTACCTTCAACCTTTTGTGTTGTTTTAAATGGGTCACCTTTTGACTTTGAGTCACCTGCCCATGGTTTTGATGTTCCTGTTGGAACGCCTTTGTGCCAAGATTTTTTGCCCTTTGCAGGTTCGTTGTTAGAAAGTCCAGCTATCGGGTCCTTATCTTGGTAATTGTCTGTATATCCAAGGTCAACCTCGAATAGTACGTTGTTTTTACTTTCTCTCATTGGCTTTTTATTTTTTTTGTTTTTGTTATTACCTGGTTTTTTATTTTCATATAATTCATCTTCAAATTCGTCATCAGACCAATCTTCGTCTCCGTCCCAATCTGGGTTTTCATTATGGTCGGCTCCAATCATTCTAGGAACTCCATCGTAATCTGGATTATGGTCATCATCGTAGATTCCAGCAAAATCAAATTCATCATTTCCGAACTTGTCATCATCAAAATGGTCAGGCTCTTCATCTTCGAATTCTTCATCGTCAAAATCACCAAATTCATCATCGTTGAAGTCTTCGTCTTCATGCATGAATTCCTCGTTTAAACCGCCAGGCATTTCTTCCTCACCTTCACCTTCATAAGGCTCTTTCATATCTGGTTCTTCCATGTCTTGACCATCGTCCTCTACAGAACCCAAATCAATTACATATTCAGTTCCAGCTTCGTTATCTTTTAATTGAAGTTTGTCACCATCAGTTTTTACAACAACTTGGTCATCATCATTTAAAAGTTTATACACCTTTACTACTTTGTCGTAGTCTTCCTCTTGGGTGAGGTCTAATGTATTTTCATCGTCACCAACTTGGTAATCCGAAAATTCGTCCCATCCTTCTCCGTCATTACCTGCTTCTGGAGCCGTTTCTTCTCCACCTTGTGGCATTTCTCCTTCGCCCTGTGGTTGTTGCATTGCATCCATTTCTCCAGGTCTTCCCTGACCAGAAACTCCTTGCTGTCCACCCATTTGAGGATTTTCTCCTTGAGGTTGAGTCATAGGAGCGTCACCGCTCTGTTGACCTTGACCCATTTCATCTGGATTTCCAGCTTCTGTTTCTGACTTTTTGGCCTTTTTTTTAGATTTACCGTTTTGGTCTTTCTTTTCATTTTCTTTTTTGTCGTTATCATCAAATACTTCGTATTCGTCTTCCTCAGCATCGTCTTCGTCTTCGCAACCTTCTCTCAATGCACTTTTTACGGCCTCAGCCAAAAGTGTATTTAAAGACTTTTTGCTTTCTTCCTTTAAAGCGTTTGTAATTGCGTCCATTTCCAATAATGCTTGAGATGCGACACTTTTTTTATCTTTAGTGCTCATTTTATAATCAGCAATTTTTCTTATTATTTTTAATTTGCATTTCAGTACTATATTAATATTTTCATTATATAAGATTTCAGTTGTAATATTAAAAAAAAATTAATAATATAAAATAAAGAAATATATTATAAATTTAATGGCCTTTTTTTATAATTATTTTTTTTATAATATATGCTATATATAATGATGATGAATATTTAGGCCGTAAACGTCTTATAATAACATAAAAATTTAATAAAATTATTTATATAAATTATTTTCATATATATTTTTCAAATTAATTAAAAATTGGGTATTTTATAATAATAAAAAAAATCTTCTTTTTATAATTGTAAATATTTGATTATTTTTTCCTATTTTTTTTTTAAAATATTATTTGCTATTTAAAAAAATTTAATAAATATTAATCAAAATTCATTAGTATTATTATATATATAATAGGTATAATTGTTTTTATATTTCTTATTAACGATATTATTTATAATTATATTTTATAGGCAATACTATGATTATATTATTATTATTAGTCCTTTTAATAGAAATGCTTTTTTATAATAAATAAAGTAATTAATAATAAAAATAAATTAAAAATGATTATATTATATTATATTATAGTATTCAATTATCATTATATATATACGTTTTTTGTTATTTTTTTTTTTACTAATTAATATAAATTTAAATTAAATTAATCAATATATATCAATTTATATAAATATAATAAAGGTAAATATAAAGAGAATAAGATAGAAGGAAAGGGATGGTATCTTTCTGAAAAGTGAGCTTGCACCACTTTCTCCAGTGCCTGTTGAATCAGACCCTTTAGTAGATGTTGGGCTTTGACTTTCTGATTTACTACTCGAGGATGAACTCGAAGAGCCGGTTGGCGTAACTTCGCTACCAGTCGAAGTAGTATCTGTACCAGTAGCAGTTTCGCTATCTGAAGTACTTGGAGCAGTGCTTGATTTTGAGGTATGATCTGTATTTGGTTGTTCCAAATTATTCTTATCAACATCTTCCTTCTCATCTTCACACTTGTAGTATTCACCATCCTTAACATAGTTACCACTATCACAATCACTTGGTACCCATTTGTTTTCTTTACTGTCAGTAGGCTTCTTACATACGTACATTTCTACTGCACCATCCTCATTATCAAAGCTAATCACCTTATTTAATTCACATTCGACAGGTTTACAAGTAACATCCACTGGAGTTGGTGTAGATTCTTCAGTAGTTGTTGTAGTTTCTGTAGTAGTAGAGGTTTCTGTCGTAGTAGTAGTTGATGATTCAGTGGTTGTATCAGTTGAACTGCTTTCTTCCTCATCTCCTGAATTATTTCCTTTTTCATCTCCAGAACCATTGCCTTTATCTAAATCGTCATAAATCTTACTAATGTCAGGTGTTGGCTCGTCATCCGCAGCTTCAGTTTCTTCAACAATTTCGTCACATTCGTAAAGAATATCATCTGGCTTAGCAAGGAAGTAACCTTCCTTATCCATTTCTTCACAAACTAAACCATTATTACTTTCATTTGGTTCACATTCCATTAATTCACCATCAATAACATAGTAACCACCTTCTGTAGCTTGTGAGCATTCAACTTCACCTTCATCATTTTCAGTACAAACAATGACTTTGTCATCCTTAGTCTTGTAGGAACCAGTTTCTTCAATTTTATGACATGAAATTTCATCATTATTATCGTATTCACATTCAGCGTAGCTACCATCATCCAACTCGTAAATACCTTCTTCAGAAACAGTGTCATAACCACTGCTTCCTTCGTCGCCATTTCCACTTTCTTCAGTATCATTTTCTTCTGGTTGTTGTTCTGGTTGTTGTTCGCCTTGTTGTTCGCCTTGTTGTTCTTCTTGTTGTTCTTCAGTACCTTCTGGTTTAGTTTCATCACTAGCAGGTTCCTCATCACGTTTACTAACATTTCCAGCCTTCTTCATATCTGGATCAAATTTAATGACATTGAAGTGTTTGCTGGTCATAGTGGAGTAATCTGGGAAGTAAGAAATGGTATCTCTTTCAAGAGGATCACATTTACCTTCATAACTACACATATAACCGACAGTGTCTGGTTTCTTATAGTCTTTCTTACTAATAATAGCACGGTTATCACCATTTATGAAGTAGTAACCATTGAACTTCTGAATTACAGCATCATCGGTAAGCATAAATAATTTTTGACCAATTACCTTAAATGTAACAACACTCTTTTCAGCTTTAACACATTCTTCATTATTGGCAATGAGGTAAAGAGAAGAAGAAGCAATACAGACATCACCTTCCATTAATTTACTTTCACCAACATCACATGTACTCTTACCATCAGTCTCAGTTACAGTACATGTGTTATTAAGAGTAATGGCTTCTTCTAATTTTCCTGTTTCATATTTCACAACATTGTAATCGACTGGAGAACGGTTAAGGTAGTTACCACCTTGAGCAGGTTTAACTTCCTTACAGTTATAACCTCCATAATTACAGTTAAAGAATTTACTATTAACTGGTTTATCTTGTTCTTTGGTAACCAAAGCTTCCATGGTTGAATTATTAATGGCGTAGTAACCTTCAGTATCAATGTATACAATTTCTTTACTCTTAACAGCCAACAATCTATTGGATTTGTTCTTGAAGTAAATTGGACTCTTATCATTACCTGAAATACATTTCTTATCTGTTTCACTAACCTCTGTAATAAGATATAATACACCATCAGCACTACAATAGCTTCCAACTTCTAATGCTATATCATCATTACTACAAGATCCAGTTTCACTTTCATATTTACAATCAACAACATTAATGGACCATTCGCTACCAGTGAAGGCACCAACTACATTCTTATTACCAGCATTAATATAGACACCTTCACTCATTTCACTTAATGGAATGTTTTCTTTTTTCTTTCCATCATTAGAAATCTTAATAATAGTTTTAACAATGCATTCTTCTTTACTACATACATCACCGTTGTTATCAAAGAAGTAAATACCATCAACAGCGACCTTTTGAAGTTTATTATCTTCATCTACTTGGTAAATTGTACCATCATTGCTTAAGAATTTAGTGTTTTCGTCAGGTTGAATTTCCACACAATTTTCTCCATCACAACTGAAGATTCTCATTTCTATTCCTTCACCATCATTATTGTCAATAAGGTATCCGTTTTGATCAACAATGTAATAACCTTGTTTAGCAACACGAATAGCGTCATTATCTAATTGGAATAATTGGTCTCCTACATCAACGTCATTTAATTTCTTTCCAGTTTCAGAAGAATCAATATATTTTGGTTTTGCATTAGTACCGAACACACAGTTTGGAGTCTCATTAGTAACGTCACCATCTGCAGCACTTAATAATAAGTAAATTTGTTTCGTACTTGCCTTGTAACAGTATGTACCAGCATCATAGGTAATTGTTTCATTTGTAGTTTTACATAATATACCTTCCTCAACAGTAGTAACATTACAAGTACGCATAGCTAAACCTCTACTCCAATATTCGTCATTGTTAGAAATTAAATTCTTATTGTTATTGGCCTTATTGAAGAAGTAACCTGGAATGTTTGCACCATTAATGTTTGCTTGTTTAACTACACCAGCTTCCTTGTATACTTCATAAGCTACAGATGGAGCAGCATCAACTGTAACTGGTTTACCTGCAGCGTCAAGGAAGTAATGTCCAACCTCGTTTTCTACCTTCCATTTACCATTACCCATGTATTTAACCAATGGGTTTTCAGCAGTATTCATTACATTAATATAATATTTACCTTCAGATAACTTATCATTTGCAATTTCATTACAAACATTATCCGTACAATCATATGGAAGACCATCTGTAGGTGTTGTACTATCTAAAGCATTCAATGAATCCTTATCAAGGATAATCTTACCATCATTCATATTAATAGGTTCTATTTGTTCATTCACAATTCTTGCAAACTTCTTTTCATTTGAAAGGTATATGAATTTACTTTTCATTTCATTATTAACATCTTCTTCACTGACTTCTGGTGAAACTACACCTTCATAACTTAATTCTCCTTCACGTTTTCCTTTAGTACCAACTTTACTAATAATTACCATTTTACCATCTGTCGTATTCAAACAAATATCACCCACTTTCATTACTGCCAATGAAGTAACAGAACCAGTTTCTTCTTCTACAGTACAATCTGGTATATCAGAAGCAATAATATTTTGTTCTGGTTTTACACTGACAAGTACTGGTTTGCTCTTACCTCTACTAATAGCAGCACGATTTTCGGCTAAATTATATAAGAATGGACCCTTATTACCATTAGCCAATACAATATATCCACTTTCAACTTCATCACCTGCATTAACAGCAAATCCTAATTTATTAAAGAAGAATAATCCGCTTTTATCGACCTTCTTCCATGACTTGGAATTAGCATTATAGTAAAGTATTACATTATCTCCGACTTCTTTTGCAGCTAAATTCAAGTAATATTGACTCTCAAGTTTTTTAGCCAATTCACATTTACCAGATTCACATATATATGCACTAGCTTCAATTTCATTAGAACTGTCGTATGGACGGTTATTTTGATCAAGAATATATATACCATCTCTATTGATACGTTGGTAGAATTGGTCATTAACAAGGTAAAGAATTCCATTAATAATGTAATAATATTCATCACTTTCTTTACTAAACATACAATTGTTTTCATTAACTGTAGCATCAGTAATTGTTTGTTTTGGTACACATATACCTTTACCTTTGGAGTAACAGAATTCTTCAGATTCAATAATCTCATCAGTTTCAATTGCCTTACATTTACGTTTACCACTAACTTCTACATTTTCAACAATAGCTTCACCATCTTCCCATGTTTTCTTAGAAGTACGTTCAACTACTAAATCGTTAAACAAGTATAAACCAGAGTTTTTGAATTTATTAGTATTAATTATTTCAACGTTTCCACTTTCAATCTTAAACACAACACTGCTTCTGCGATCTTCCGCATCAATTGAGTAATTATTAGAATTGTTAATATTGGTATGCTCATTATCATTAAAGAAGAAATAGTATCCATTCTCCTTTACAGTTCTCCATAAATCATTTTCTGAATCATAAGTGACAATTGATGGAGTTCCTAAAGCCATATTATAGACATACTTGTGTTTACGGTATTGTAATAACTTATCATTATCACATCTATAAGAATTGAAATAACAAACTTCTGCTGTACCACTTAATGAAGTCCATTCACCATTATCAAATGGACGTCCATCCTTCATAAGATACAAACCAGATGAAACCAAAGACATATGATCTTTCATAAGTAAATATAATTTACTATCATATGTCTTAAATATACGTTCGGAATTTTTATTATATTCACCATTGAAAAGAATGACATCTAATTTAGAGTCGTAAGTAATTCCAGAAATTTCTTTACTTTGTCCATTATAAAGAACAATAGATTTTCCTCTTTTAACATGATTAATGTAAATATCGTTATTTGGATAACTTCTACTTAATTCGTCGTCCATCTTTCTCCAACAATTATAATAATAGTATGAATCATCATTACCTGGAAGTAATCCTTCACTATTGAAACAATAGAATCCATTGCGTTCAACATTCATAAACATTTCCTTACCATATTCACTTGGATAATATCTTAAAAGTACATTCAATTCTTCACTGTTTCCATTAATAATTGCTGCTTCATTAATTATTACATCTTGGTCAATAGCTAATTTTTCAGTTGTTTCAGCACAAGAAGAATCATTACAATATATAATCTTATATGGTTTTTCAGGATAATTACTATCAAGGGCTTCCATATTCTTATTAAGAATAAAGTATCCCTTGGTCATTTTTTGAATAGAGAGACCATCTAAACGGTATAATTTTCCTTCAATAAGAGCGTATTTAACTTTTTCACTACCAGTATAACACATTGTCTTACTTTCTTGTCCTTCAATTTCACTTTCAATTGTATCAACTACATACAACTTCTTCTTATTAGTATCATAGCATGAATCATCAGGTCTTAGTTCAACACCTTCAACTTTAGGACTACAAGTTCCATCATTTTCAACTTTACAACTCTTTAATTCATTTACAACTCTATACTCATAATCATCATTATCAAAGACTACGATTACATTCTTATTAGTAACAGCACTATTCAAATATCTTCCACTATTGCTTAATCCATATTCATGAACTCCTTCATTATTTATATAAATTTTTCTGTCAACATCATCCATTACTTCATTTTCACCATCAGTAAATGAAGATGGAAGATACTTACTACTAAAGAAGTAATAACCAGTAGTAGTTTCTACCTTCCACTTTTTATTACTAGTTAATAAAACCTTTCTACTACCTTTATCATAATAATATTGACCACCACTCAATGTTAAACAGCTGTATCCCACGCGTTTTTCATTTTGTGAGCTGTCCAATTTAACTTCAGCAGTACAATTAAATGCATTAGCCGACTTTGATACATCTGAATTAAATGTAAAACCATTTTCATCTAATACATAATATCCCTTTTCATATCCATCTTCTTCTTTATAGTTATGTCTGAATGGAATGATTTCATCTTTGTATATTTCAATTAATGTATTCTTAAATGGTTGAGCAGTGAATAATATCGGTTTATTACCAATATATTTATAGGATTTTGAGTATGAACTTCTAACTTGAGAGATATCATAATACTTCTTAATATTACTAACATTTTCATTAACAAGATATATTCCCTGGTATTTTCCGCTTTGTATATAACAATATGATCCTTTTGGAATTGTTACACCTTGTTGTACAGAATAATATCCTTCTTCATCTATTCCACATAAATAAGAAACGTTAGAATCATAACGAATACAATTAGTAGTTCCTGAATTTTTACTTATATTGGAAGTAGCTAAATATAATCCCTTAAACTCACCATCAGTAACAACACAAACTGATCCTTCTTGTATTGTTTGTAAATCTTGAGTATTAACACAAATATTACGTTTTGTACTAGTACATTTATTAATTACTGCTTTAATAACAGTATTATATACAACATCATCATCATCATCATCATTATCTTCATTATTAGTATTACCATCATCATTTGCATTATCAGTTGGAATAACTGGTTCTTTCTTCAATGGTACATTCATAACTTGAATTACAATACCTAAACCATCAATATCAGCACTATTATATAAGTATCCTTCACTTATCATACCATCATAGTAAACTGTACTTCCAAGGTCACTAAGAGTAACATTCTTAGTAGATTGATATGGAACTAAATTAAATCTTGGTGTGTATTCTACTACACCATCTACATTTACATATTTATATTTATTAAATAAGTAATAACCATCAGAGTTATGAACAGTGAATGATTGTTTTCCTTTATTAAATAAATAAGTGTATCCATCGTATCTAATAAATGTTTTTTCATTTAATTTTCCATTAGCTTGACTTTGTAAAACGGTTTGTTTCTTAAAACCCTCACTATCTGCAGTAATTACATCATAAATATTCATTACATCATGATCTACATTATAAATAATGTCGTTTTTATATTTATTTATATTTGGATTTGCAAATTTACATATTAATTCGTTGTATTTATCTTTCTCACAACCAACATCTATAACTTTCCATTTGTCATAACTATAGTTGTATTCAACTAACTTTTTAGAAGAGGCCTTATTTACATAAATCATTCCTTTATTTGGTTTTTCTTCTTTACATTTTTCCTTTTCACATACATATAAACGAGTCTTTCTAAAGTCCTTATCTTCGATAATACCCTTTCCTTCTTTTGTATCAATAATATAATAACCAAGTTCTTTTTCATAAATACTTACAATAGAATCTTTATTGATACGAATAAGATCATCATGCTCTGGATGTTTAAGGAATTTTGATTTCTTATGTTTAACAAATTGATCTACTTCACTTCCAACAATACATTTTCCTTCAGTACCAGCCTTAATAAAGTTATCGATATATATTAATTTTTCCACCTTACCAATTACTTTATCAACTTTACTATAGAAACAATAACTATTGCGTAATAAGTCTGTTGATGCTGAGCAAAGTCCATCTTCATTATACTTACACTCAATCATTGCTTTAGAAGAACAACTGAATTTATCACCATTTCTAGTACAAATTATCATTTTACCTTCATTTCCTGAATCACGGTAGTAACCCTCCATACCAGTTTCCTTATCAATTTCATAACAATAACCATCATCGAAACATTTAATAAGATCATTCCATAAACTATTAAGATAATAACCAGCACTTTTAATCACTGTTATTGAATTATTTTTTGGATTACATTTTAAAACTGAATTATTTCTTTTATTATATAAATATTCAAAACTATTTTCAGCATTACAACTTTTCTTACGCTTACAACCTTCTCCATCACAAACAATTAACTTATATTTCGATTTTTCTGTAATATCTATTTCATATTGTCCAATTAATTGATAATTTGGATAATTACCAAATATATTAACCTCGTTATTTACTGAATCAAGAATATAAACTCCTTCACTTTCAAACTTTACTACAGGCTCATAATTTTCTTCACCAATAGTTAACATTTTTCCATCTACAATGTAATATTGTTTTGATCTGTCATGAATAGGCTTTATATTACTAGTTTCAAAGAATGTATCATCTTCATAATCAATATTATTTGATTTATATGGAACACATTTTCCTCCACCAGTACTCAATTTAGTTAAAGCTAAATATACTGTAGAATCAGTATTACAGGTTTGTCCTGGATCAACGTTTCCACTTGCCATTTTACATTCACCTGATTTAATATCATATGTACATGTAGCAGTAGTTGATTTAGTACATATACCATTTCTACATGTAATTGTATTTTGATTAATAGTAGCTGCTTCTTGATATATTCCACTTACAAATTGATTAAACCATACCAATTTATTATTAACTGCACTTATATAATTTCCATTATTTGATGAAACTCTTATAGCACCGAATTTATCAACAGCATATACTTCATTTGTTTTAATCTTATAATAATTAACAGCATTATCACTTGGTAAAGGTATACAATTAGGTTTATCGATACCAGTATTAATTTCATCAATGGCAAAGTAGTATTTACCATTTGTCGTTACACACATAGTACCAGCTTCATACTTATTATCTACCCAGTCATTATCGTCAGTTTTTTCATTTTCATAACTAATATAACAAATATTCTGCTTATAAGGTAACACAGTACAGTAAGGTACTGATTCTACATCAGCAATTATATATGATTTAGCACCATCAGTACCACTTTCACGTTTCTTATATAATGTACTAACGACTTTTCCTGTACCTGGAATTTTATGATTTGGATTATATATATATCCAATATCTTTAAATTCTTCACATATTAAAGCCTTAGCATCATTCTTTTTACATTTATAAGTAATAACAACATCTTGGAATCTATCAGAATCATTTCCATCATCCATATAATTGAAAATAACATTCTTTCTTTCTCTTTCTCCAATAATAACAAAACCTTCTGTATTATATAGAGTCCATGAACATGAGTTATTACTACATGTACCGGTATAAATATTTCTTGTTAATTCTTCAAAAACGGCTATACCATTGTTTTCATCTTCCTTAACAATAGTACAAACTCCTTTTTCAGCACATTTATACATTATCTTATCTTTGTAGTAATAACCTTCCTTTGTAACTAAGACAGCATCTTTATTTGTTAATTTAATAATATTAATACCAATATCTGCGCCTGGGAAATCGTCATATTGTGCTATATTAATAAATTGGTAAACTTTACCAACACCTTTTGCGAAATCTACTGAATCTTTTTCGTTTTTACAAAGTTTATAGGCATTTGTTCCGGTATTAATAATATCACCACCCTTTTCACATTTCGTTTTAAGCTTATTAGACTCATTAATCATTGATGTATAATATTGACAATCTTTTGATTCACGATAACATTTCATAAATGGATAAGTGGTTGCATTTGATAATTTATCTAAACCGAGAGTATAACCAGCATTTAAGTAATAACCAGTTGCTGGTACTTCATTTCCAATACATCCATTTTCGGTATCACATTTAATTAATGGAGTATCAGTATCAGCATTCATATACCAACCTTCGTTATATTTTCTTGGTTTACATATACGTTTATCATTAACATTTTTTACAATATCAATTTTACCATCAATTTCATCTCCTGGTTGAATACATTGAATAATTGGCATTTGAATATTACTATTAATATAGAATCCTGCATTAGTTTCATAATTAATATTACAAGTACGATCTCCTAATTGACCTTTACATTTAATAAGCTCAGTAGCGAAACCGGTAGAATTATTCTTTGGATACCAATTCTTTGGAGGAAGATTTACCTCCTTACAACTTCCTTTGCTTTCACATTCATATAATATACCACTAATAGTAGATATTTTTTCATCATCACTATTTTGAACAATAATATTTTTACTATCTTTATTAACAACAACATAACCATCCAATTTATTCATTGTAACATTTCTTGGATCCATATTAACAATAATGTTTGTATTATTCAAACTAACTCCAGGGAATTCTTGGTTATAAGAAACGTTAACCATAGTTTCGAATGTTTCTGTTTCTTTAATATTGTCAATTTCAATTTGCTTTTCCTTAGTCTTACAAAGTTTGAATTTACCATTATTAAATACTAAAGATCCACTATAATTACAAACATTAGTTTCAGGAGCTTCAGCAACATAACAAGCACTTTCGACACAACGAATGAAACGACGATCTTTAAAGTAATCATTAAAGTACCAACCACTTTTAACACCTGAAACAATTCCACATTGATATGTTTCATCAGGTTTATCATATTTATATTTGCCATTTTGACAATAGTACATACTACCTTTAGGAGTAGTAGAAACATTTTCAATTAAATCTTTACTACTTCCATACAAAATATGACCAGTTAATTGAACTTGTGTAATTGATCTATTAGTAATTTTTATTAATAAATCGGCACTATCATTTTCATTCTTTTCAGTTCCACCATTTAATTTAACATAATCAGTAAAGTAATTATTATTTATAAGATTAAGAATATAATATTTAATTGTATTTGCATTTGCAGTAAATGTTTCCCCTTGGTTTTTACTATAACAGAAACGATAATTCTTACCATCTTTATCACGTATAAGACGTCCGGTATATGTTGAATTACATTGCGCAACATTATGGAAGACATCAACAGTATTAACAACTTCATTTGGTAAACATTTAGTATCTGCTTTAGTACAATCTCTAGCAGTGGCAATTCTACAACCATAAAGTTCACCGGAACAAACAATAATTGCATGATTACTTACTTCAGCTCCAGCATTAATAAAGTATCCAAATTCTTTATCACCTTTCTTAACACAAGATAAATCAGACGAATTACATAAATAAAGAGTACCGGAACCAGCTTCTTCCCTCTTAAGCATATTGTAACCATTATCAATAAGGTAATATCCATCACCATTGAAAATAATAAAGTAATTACTACCAGATTGAACTAAGATTGATTCTTTACCATCGGCACCAGGGAAATTATTCTTACCACTGATGAAGAAATAATGTTCACTACCAGTAGTTGAATCACCATTATTAGTAACAATTGTATTTGTTGATTTATACTGACCTAAAGTTGCATCACCTCCAGCAGCTCTAACTTTTTCACATCCATTTCCGTCACATCGAATATCATTCAAGTAACCTGTAGCGATACGACAATTATTAGTATTACTATTTGCTTCTTTTACACAATAATACATTTGTGCACCGGCAACATTATCATTTACATTTTGTAATAAACTTCCTGGTTCTTTATTACCATGCAAAACAACAACATCACTGACAGCAATACAAGATCCGGTGTTATCAGCATTTTTAGTACTTTTAAATAATCTCATTCCACCAGTAACATCTTTTTTACAATAAATACCAGTTTCAAGAAGTTTACTATTAATTTTACATGGAGATGTAGCTTCCATTGTAGTACATGTTTCAAGCAATTCATAGACAAATGAATCTGAATTTCCTGTATCGAGATCACTACTACCAACACCAACAACACTATTACGACTAACTGAAACGTAATCTTCTTTACCAGGGAATATGATTGGAGCAGTAGCTGTTCCTTTTGGAAGTTTTTTCACTTTACCAGCTAAATCTGAAAGCTTCTCGGATTTTGATTTAGATTCGCATAGTTGATATACATTATCTTTGTAAACAAAGTCACCATTTCCATTACAGTTCTTAATTAATTCTTTTGAGTAACAATATCCATCTTGACAACGAATTGCATTACCTACAATAAGTCCATTAACGAACCAACCTCCAATATTAGTTTGACCATCAGACTTCTTTAAAGAAACTTCCTCACATTTACCAATAGAAGCAGTACATAAATAAAGTTTATTTCCAGTATCGTCACCATCATTTGGGAATTGACCTTGTTCATTCAAAAGTATGTAATTATCAATCTTCAATGGTGTTATCTTTGTTTTACCAACTATCCAAATTGTACTTTCAGTCGAGTCTGGAACATATTTAACAGTATCATCTACCGCAAATCCATTTATACCATTTGGCAATGTTTCAACAATTAAACATTCATTATCAACACATTTAATATAATTATTTCCATAATTTGTTTTATAATAACCCGTTTCAGGTTTATTGACAACAACACAATTCATATTAGAAGAACACTCATAAAGTGTTCCTTCATCATTTCTTGTATCTTTAATTGCGTTACCATTTAATAATATATAACCATCTTCCTTAAGTGCATATATATATCTATTTTGAATATTTACCAATAATTTACTACCAGTGTTTGCTTCTGGGAAATTGTCCTTGACATCAATAGAAATAGCAAAAACACCAACATTGTTATTAATATCATCAGCACTTGGATTGGAATAACTTTTACAAATTTCATTAGTACTAAGCATTGAACCTGCACCATTAAGTTCACAAGTAGTAGTTTGATATCTTGTGATGTATTTACATCCACTCTTAGTACATTTCGAATATGCAGAATTGGTTTTTATATATCCATAAGTTTGATAACAACTGTTATCATGACAATAATACATCGAAGCACCAACGTGGTCTTCTTTAATGGTTGCTATTTCAAGTTTTTCTAAAGCTACATCAAATATATGTACTCCATCCGATACAGAATTGCCATTTACATCATGTGGTACACCTTCGAATAAACAGTATTGAAGATCTAATAATTGTTCACCATTAGATAACTTAACCAATTTATTTTCCCTATTTTTATATAATGTTGTATCTCCATTATCATCTTTGGTAGTTTTACATTCTGGTAATCCAGAATCACCAGAACTTGGCAATACTTCACATCCACTTCCATATGAACATGAAATTAAAGCATCAGAAGTACCCGTAGAAGCAGCATTTTGTTTAGTAATTTTATCACCTACAACTAAATTTACTAATTCACAACTACCATTACCACAAACAGCGTATGCATTTGCGTTACTACCAATTTGAATAGTATTAATGTAATACTTTAAGTTTCCAGATTTATCAATTTCCTCACATGAACCATCAGCATTACATTTATATCCAGCTTCAACTGCTTTTACACTTGCATCCTGTTCAGATGAAATTTTATAGTAATTGCTATTTACAAAGATATTACGTGCTTCATTCGTAGAAGTGTAAGAAACATGGGTCAATTCTAAAACTGTATCATAACCGAATTCATAATTACTATCCTCACCATCTCTCTTACTATTTCCCCCTGTTTGATGTTTAAATAATATGAACTTTGAATTCTTTTTCTCAGCAGTAATATAGGCATCACTATTTGGTTTTTTCATTTTGATTCCTCCACTAAATATAATTGGACCAACACTTGGGAATGATTTTTCGTCACATTGACCTGTTAATCTACAAGTAATTTTTTTAGCCCCACCAGGTCCATTCATAAGATAACTACCAAGTCTAATTTGATCCACAGCTTCTTTAGATCCATCTAAAGAAGTTGCCATTAAAGTTTTATCTTTAGTAAGACCATAATTAGTAATAGGTGGTTTTGCCATTGGCTTTCTAATACAGTCACTACCGTTTTTAATATCACATTCATATTTGAATTTTTCATCTTCTTTATCTTTTAAATAAACTTTTATCATAGTACAATCACCACTACTACAATTATATGTAAAGTAACCTTCATTTGTATCATAGTCATATTCAATTGGTTCATCTTCACCATCTTTACTAATATCTTTATTACTGCCATTTAATGGAGTAGAATTATTAATCAAAATTTTCTCATCAGTATCCATACATGTTGTAGTAGAATCTGCTTCACATTCAGCAAATTCTTCAATTACATCATAGAATTTAACATAATATTTATTGATTTTACTTAAAAGATATCTTGAATTGTCAGCACCAGGGAAATTCCTTCTTCCACCAATTTTAACATTTTCAATTGCATATAAACCTTCAATATTAAAACCTTGTAATGTTTTCCAAGTACCTAAATGTATCTTTAATAATCCACCTGAAATTTTAATAAAGCTATCTATAGTAACTTTATCACATGAATCATTTTCACAACGATAAATAACTCTTTCTTCATGTTCCATATAATAACCAAAGTTTTCCTTTTTACTTATATCTTCCTTAGTACATACACCAGCAAGACGTTTTGGACAATAAAAGAGAGAATTTCCATCCCAGAAATATCCATCTTTACTGTCATCACTAAGCACTTCAGTACTAGTTACTTTTACTAAAGCATAACCTTCAGTTGATCCTTCTGGAAGTGGTACACCTGGAATAGTGTCAGCCTTTTTATAAAAGGCTACAGCATTTGTTCCAGTTCCTTCCATTTTAATACCTTTGCCGTCAGTATTACACCATTCAATAGCACTAACACCCTTAGACACAGAGAATTTTCCACCAATAGTTTCAGAACAGCCATCACGTTCAACTGATACGTATTCACATGAATTACTAGTCTTGCAACGAATAATCATTTCTGATGCTGATGCTGCATTATCAGCATTCTTGTACCAACCTTTTGCAAGTAAATCACCAGAAAGTTCGAAATTTGAGCCATTCCACATAATCAAAGGTCTATAAGCTGTAAATGCATCACCATTACGATAGTAACCATTATGTGATGGTTCTTTAACTAATTCACAATCAGTATCTTTACTGCAGCTGATTAATTCAGTACTGTCAGCAGTAATATACCATAACTTTTCACTGCTGTTAATTCCTATAGCAGTACATATATTAATTTTATTACAATAAATTAACTTATGGTCATCTCCATTTACATAATATGCTAATGCACTAGCTCCAACTTCTTCACATCTTTTTCCACTCTTACAATCAATAAGTTTATTACTATTGTTGGTACTACCTGCATTCAAATAGTGGCCTTCAAAGTTAATAGAAGATTCAACACAAGTAGAAACACCAGATCTACTAGTGCATTTAATTAAATATTTACCATCTGCTTGATTTCCATTACCATTGACGTACCATCCATCCTTTGGTTTTGCATTAGCAACACAAGTATAACCATCACATTTAATGATAGTCCTTTCACTACTTACAAACCATTTATTGCTACCGTCAACTTCTGAACACACTTGGTTTTCACATTTTACAAGAGTTTTTCCTTCAGAAATGTAATGACCATCTGCTACTGTAGTAACATAACGACAACGAGTAACACCCATTGTTACACTACATTGAATTAAAGGATTTGACATATCTTGGCTAAGATAATAAACACTTTGAGGTATCTTATCAATACTACATACTCCACTTTCATTACATTGAATTAGTTTTGTATTTTGCATTTTAGATAAATAGTAACCTCTCTTTGCAGTAATTTTGTTACAACTGTTCACTGTTATATCACAACCACTATTACATATATTTAATCCATATTGTGTGGCAGATTGTTGAGATGTAATAAGACAGTATTCAGGATTGTCAAGAGATCTGACACTTTTGCAATCAGTTCCATCACATTGAATCATAGCAAAACCATTTGATTTACCATATGTTGAAGAATCATCATTAGGATAATAAGCAGCTGGTGTTTTTGGAACAATTGTACATGTATTATCAGTATTCACACAACCATAAAGTGTGCCAGAAACTCCACTACTACTAACTAATTTGTAAGAAGGATTTTCACCTGCTGTGGTAACGAAGTAATATTCCTTAGCAGTTTTAATATTTACAACTGAAATAGTTTTACCACCATCAAGGTTAAATAAATAATTTGTCGATGCAGCAGATGGTAAAGATGAAGTAAAAGCTTTTTGAACAACATTAATAAGATATTTACCAGAAGAAGTATAGGCTATTTTAGTAGTATCTGTTACACACAACTGTCCATTTTTAATTTTACCCACATCACCTGCTCCACAGTCTTCATCTACTGTTTCGTATTTAACACAGGATGACTTAGTAGGACAAACTATTATATCATTTTTAGAATTAATATAATAACCTACATCAACAGTTTCAATAAATGATAATGATGTACTATCACTTTTAATGAGTACATTTTTCATTTTACCACCACCTATAGCAATAGGTTTTCCATTAATATAATAGTTTACATAATTTCCACTAATAAAGTCACAATTTACTTTATAACCAGTTTCTGTATCACTAACAGTTCTACATACAACCAATTTACCAGCAATAGCATTATTACTTAAAATTTCATAGGTATCCGGATTAACTAAATAAGCTTTGGAAGAACCAATAGGAATATCAGTTTCAGTAATACTTACAGGGTTCAACCAACTTGTTCCATCGTATTCTACAATTTTAGAATCTAAAATACTCATATATTCAGCTTCTTCTATTGCACCAGCTTCCGCACATGCAGTTGTACTTGAACAAAGGATAATACCATTAGTTCCATCTGAATTACTATTGCCATTAAGATAAATCTTTTTTAATTTACCATCTTCTGAATTACAAATATGACTACCTGCTATGTATTCACATTTAATTAATACTTTGCCTTCACCACCATTAATGAAATATGTATCACTAGTAGAAAGATCTTCGGTATAACAACTATTGCTTAAACAAACAATTATTGAATTCTCATCACCATCTTTTGAAATGTATGCAGAACGGGTAACACCTTTAACACGTTCACAACCACTACTAGTACATTTTAATAAACCAAGACTCTTTTCATCAACAGTGGCATCGATATAATAAACAGGTGTAGCATTGTTATTAGCGTTACCATAAATACAATTTCCGTGATCACAACTTATGATTTTCTTAGATTCAATACCACTCATAAATATTCCAGATCTATCATTATCTTCATAACAAATTTTACTATCACAATATATTAAACTACCATTACCTTGAATAATTGTTGGGTAATAAGAAGCACTATTGGCAGTTATTTGACTACAAGACCAAATATTATCCGTTTTAACACAATTAATAAGTGAAAGATCACTTCCGGCATTTGCATAATAATCTTGGATAGGTTCTTCAGCTGTACATACACCTGAAATACATATAATAACAGTTTTGTTGTCTTCATTATTATAGTAAATACCATCTTCAACATTACTTATTGGTCGCATACGACAAGCAGTACTATCACAATAAATAAGTGGGTATTCTTCATTTATAAGGTAATAATTATAGAAACCTTCATCTCCATTGATTTGATTGACACCTACAGTAACAGAATTAAGATAATATCCTGGATTTTTGTATTGGGAAATTACAGTACATCTACTACCATTACTATCATATGAAATATTAATCAAGAAACCGTCTTCACTTGGATTAGAAACTTCTATACCAGATGCATTGACAAAGACAGTTCCATCATAATCTGAACTTTTACAACTACTGGTGTAACAGCTAGAATCGGTACTACTTGTTCCCTTGACAATGTTAATAGTACAAACAGGAGTACCACAGACACCCTTCTTACAAGAGAATTTTTGTGATCCAACCGTAAGTTTATTAGCATCATCATCTCCATTCTTAGTTTCATCTACAATAATTCTATTTGCTTCAACTGTTAAAGCATAATATGCTTCAGGGTTATCAAAAATACTTCCTGTTACACCCTTTATGTATTCATCATTAAAATCGTTAATACGAACAGGAGTGGAACTTGCTTCTTTACAAAACATTAAATTAAAACCGGTATCAATGACTTGTCCTGCATAATTAGAACAACTAGATAAATCTGTAACAACTGATGGTACAAATTTTTCACAAGAACGACCGTTACACTGAATTACATCATTATATTGATATGTATTCCAAAGATAACCTCTAACAGTAGAACTGTAAATAGTGGACACTCCTTGTTTACAAATTCCACTTGTTCCACCATTATTTACAAAATAATAACCAGATGAACATCCTGTTAAACTACAAGTAGCAGTTAAAGTTACAGTACATGTTGTATCTTTATCCAAAACATAAGAGGCTTTATCTCTAGTTGTACATTTACCATTCTTACAGGTAAAGTATTTACCTGCAGAATTTGGAGAACAAAAATCATCCTTACGATCTAATAACTTATTAGTGGTAGTGTCCATACCTTTATCCTTTTCTAAATTTTTACTAAGATCTACAATTATAGCATTTTCAGTACGTTTAACAACATAATAAGTCACTGTGGTATCAAAGTTGAAAACATTATTACTTTTTTCAACAACATATACACCGTCATTAGTATTCGAAAATTCAAATGTAGCACTATCACTTAAGCAAAGTTTGATATTATCTTCATCATCTTTCATAAGTTTTCCTGCTGTACATGTAGTAGCCGTTACTTCTATAACCTTACATTCTTTCGATGAACACTCTATAAAACCATTATCAGTCTTGTAATAACCTGGAACAGGATTTACAACCGGAGTTACAGCAGTTGCGGTTTTATGAAGCATAACGCATCCATTACTAGGACTATTACAATTAGCTGCACTAGTTCCAATTGCAACAGTTGTAGTACCATCGCTAGTGGTTTCTTTTACTAAATAGTATTCTGAATCACATCCAGTTGGAGTATATGTACTACCACTTTTAGTAATAGCACAATCAGCACTAACGCCAGTTAATACTGCCAATATTAACGGCAGTCCTAATAATTTGAAATTAACCATATTTTCCTTTCACACACTCTTAATTGGTATCGTTTATTATGGGTTTTTAAGGAGAGAAAAGGAAAATTGTTTAATTTTAATTAAGGTATATAAAATATTTTCTTTCTGTTATTTTATATTTACAATTTTATTTTTTGTGTTTATTTACAAATTTAAAATATATTACAACTGAATTAAATAAATATATACAATTTCTTTTTTTTCTATTAATAAATAAATAAATGGTATCTT
>Ga0138317_1000002_pt1 | contig 27807 bp, 2 predicted proteins | sample Cowrumcornstover_2_FD_99365 | JGI IMG/M metagenome (GOLD analysis project Ga0138317, IMG submission 99365) | Metatranscriptome of Cow rumen microbial communities from the University of Illinois at Urbana-Champaign, USA - Cow X-1 corn stover... | ecosystem: Host-associated > Mammals > Digestive... | reverse complement strand
ATTTTGTTAATACTTATACTATGGTTTGGACTGTAGTATGACGGATATTAGAGTTAATAAATTGATTGATAGACCTATATATTATGCGGTATAGCTCATGGTTATAATATCATCATCATGAAGAACTGTATTATTAGGAATATTAGGATATAATTAATTTATAAAAGGATAAAATAAAAGGATGAAAAAAGGTGCTTGTATAAATATGTATAGATGGTGTAGTTATTGACACTCATATTTAAATATGTATATATAGAGCAACGGATTAATATTAGAAGTGTGAGATACAAATGGAAAATAATAAAAAAAATAATATAATCATGAGGAAATTTCTACAGAAATTTGTTGATTGGATAGCGATGCTTCTGCGCTGGCTATGTATAGCGCCGAACGATGCCGTCCAATGCCAGCATGATACCCGTATGGAAAAACATCGGGATGTCGATGCAAGGCAGGAGAGGAGAGGTTTAGTATCCTCCGAGTTGGTGAAGGCCCAAAGGCTATTTGCCGAGTGTAAATCATTTATCCGTCAGCGGTTCAAAAGAATGGCTGTGGGCGTATTGTTGTTCGGTACGGCTTTGTCTGCGAGTGGACAGGATCAGCGAAACCTTGGTTTTGCCCATGGCTTGGATGGCTGGCGTTTGTACTATGGTGCTGTACTATATTCTAATCAAAGAAAAACATCTTCTTGTGAAAATATAGGTAATGGTGCTTATGCTGCTTCTTATGATTATTATTGGAATTATCAAGATTTTCTTGATGGCTATAGATTGAGATATAATACGGATTGTCCTTTTGGAAGTGCGATCAATGCACAAGGACAGCCATTTAAGAATTATTTTTCTTCAATTGAAGCAAGTGGTGATGGTTATGCGACTACTTCAGACCAATTTTATGAAATAAGTGCTGAGGATGCCGTAAAACAGGCTTATTATGATAAGGGTGCACAGAAAGCAGATGAAAATGAGCAATATAGATATCATGTTATTGCTAAAAGTGGAACTACTTCTGGATATGGATTTTATTCTGATCCTAATGTGAATCACTATGGCACTAAATTAGTTAATTTGATACATGGTGAAAGTATTGACTTGCCAAGAGTTTTTCCGGGTGCTGAGCATTCATGTAGAATTGGAGCTTGTGGATCGAGAATTGATAATATGAAGATGGGAACATCTAATAGTGAAGCATCCACAAACCCATTGTCAACGGAGCTGGCTGTCCCTTCATGGGGTCGTCAATTCGAACATACCGCAGCTGCTGAGCAAATGTTGTATGAATTTTCAAAAACAGACGATGATGATATCTTGATGATTCATTTTCTTGCTTTGGCAGAAGCTCCTGAAAAAAACCATTATGGATCTGGTGCTCCTGAATTTACTATTGGTGCATATTCAACAAGTGATCCAAATGTTGATTTGGGAATGATAAATGTCAGTGGATCAGGATGGAACAAGTTGACATGTGGAGACTCAAAAATGAGTTCCTTCGACATGACATGTAGCAGGGGACATAATTATGAGTGTGAAAGAGGAGATGGCATTGGTAAATGTGATCATAGAAATTTACCAAATACAGGTTGGTTTTCTACAGGTTCGTCACCTGAAATAAGGAATTCGGAATCTAAGGGATGGCGAACTTTGATATACCCTCTTGATGCTTTGAAGAAGGGTGATCGTATTGGATTGCAGTTCATCACTCGTGACTGTAATTATGGAAGCGGATTGAAGGCAGGAGGACATTCATGTTATATGTATTTCACATGTGAGGTGAAGAAAAAGTCTTTGGTTGCTACTCTTTGTGATGCGGTCAATGGCCCTTTGAAAGCTACTGCAACAAAAGGTTATAATGCATATATATTTGGTATAAAAACAGAAAGAGGTTTCCAAAGATTGCATGATGAAATTTTGACCAATAATGAGTTTGAAATCAGTAAAACTAATGAGCATCGTGCATATTGGCGTTATATTACGTCAAACGGTTCTGAAGGAACTCTTGTTTGTTATATGGCATCCACTAAAGGAGAGTTGAACAAGACAGATTCTGAATTAAATAGTAACACTGATAATTGTATCGTAAAGGCTGAAACACATTTTGGAGCAACTGCAGTAGAAGGAACGCTTGTCGAGAAGTGGACTTGTCCTACAGGCTCTGATCAGGCTGATGGTTTGAGCCTAGAGGGATTGAAACTAAATTATACAAGAAATAATTATGATACGGACCCGATAACAGATATCCAATTCTTTGTGAAAAAAGGAAGAATTAATGGTGCTAATTCTTATCCGGGTGTAGCTAATTGGACAATCGGAGGATCTGCTTGTAACAACACCGTTACAGAAGAAGGTAAGAAGGTGACTATGTTGTTTAACGGACATAGATTTGTAGAAGCGGAAGCTTATACAGAGATCTATACTATTAAGGCGGTACTTACTTCGTTGGCTGGTTGTGTCAGTGAAATTGAGCAGGAATTTACTCCAGCTCCGGCTTTGGATCCGAAGTTCGATATTACAGGAACTTGTCAGTATGGAGATATTCGTATTACAAATGAGAGCCATAAATCTTTAGGCTCTACTAGATATACTGCCACATATTATTTAAATGGTAATCGTCTTGAGGATAAGACTGATTTGCCAGCATTGCTTCTGTCTAACGAGGTCGTTACAGAAAGTGCTAATATGGCAGGTGTGAATGAGGTGTATGTGATTGCGAAAGATGAAAATGGATGTACTTACACATCTCCTACCGCATCTGTCAACTTGACATCATCTCCTGTTGTTGATTTGTATATCAATCCTGATTCATATAAACAAGAGATTGAAGTAAAGAACAATATTACAAGAACAGTCACTTTGGAGGTATGTCCTGGAGGAAAAGTAAAAGTGACTCCTTTCTCTACTGATCCAGCAGCTTCTGCTTCTAAATATAAATTCCAATGGTATGATGCTACCAATGCTATTAGTGGTACGGAAGTGCTGGCTACAGTTGGCAATGCAGGAACTAATAGTGGTGTTTACACATCAGGAGAAGTAGAACTTGGCAAGGGTGTTCATACACTTACTGTTAAAGCCGAGGGAGGCTGTAAGACAACTTGGACTGTATATGTTCAGGAGTCTGCTGGAAAAATCACTTTAGGAGATATTGCAAAGGTTTGTCCAGGAGATCCGCTTACAATTGATGTAGATGGTGCAAAGTCAGTTCTATCGGTTAACTTTGTGGTTGAAGAGACTCAAGGATCTACACCGGTTAAGACTGTTACAGATTTCTCTTGGAAAACATCTTCTAACCAGTTGGTCATTTCTAAAGTGGTAGATGTTTCACTTTATGCAAGTGCTTATCAGTACTACTATGAAGTGGAATTTACTAACGATGACAATTGTTCGGAGAAGAAGACATTCATACCTAAGAATCTTGCTGCTCCATTGGTTACGTATACAGTGAAGAGTGGAAGTCAAGAAATTGGTAAGACTTCTTCTATTGACCCAACTGATAATGTTACCTTGTGGACAACTGAGCCAGTTTGTGCTGGAACTGTATTGACTATCACTCTTAATAATGCATCAGCTGATATGACAAACTATTATGTCATTAAGGATGCAGAGGGTAATAGCTATGGTCCGACTACTTCAGGAAGATTCAGTAAATCTGATCCATACTCATTCCAATACACAGTGCCTGCTGTTGCTGCTGGAGGTGAGGTGATTAGATTCACTGTGAAGACTGATGGTATGAACGGTAACGTTGCTCAGTGTGCTATCACTGAAAAACTAGCTATTCAGGTTAAGCCTACTGTTCAGTTTGACATGGCAGCTTCAGCCTCTCAGATAACATCTGTCTCTTCAGCTTCTCTTGCAAGCAATGAGAAGAATACTTATTGTGATGGCGAAAAATTCTATTTCTATGTTCGTCCATACAATGAGAACGGAGAGTTGGCAAGTGCAACAGTGAAGGTTCAGAACACAGCATTGTTAGCTCAGCCATCTACAGATAAGGAGACAATATTCAATAATGGAACTTTAGGTTATGGAATGTCTGGAGCTCAATCAGATGCTCTTGGACAGTACCAGACTTTGAAGGTGTCTGTTATGGATGATGGTTGTACTTCTGAAGGTGAATATAAGGTATATGTTAAGCCTCTTCCTGTAGTGAAGACAACAAAGGTATTTGCTTGTCCTAATTCTACATTTGAGGTACAATTGGGAGATCAAGGAACAACTAACGCTACTGTAAATGAAGACAACACAATAGCGAAAGTTGACTATGCTTTCCAATCTACGACTAATGGTACAACAACAGCTTCTCAGCAATCTTACGATGTTACTTCTTTGACGCAGAGCTTCACAGCTCCTACTCCAGCTGAGGGAACTACTTACAGTGTAGGTGGAGTTGTTACAGCAAAGGATGGATGTACTGCTGAGTTCACAGCAGAGGTGGCTCTTTATCCTGCTCCAAGTTTTGAGGCAAAGGCAGTCAAAACAGATGGATCAGATATTACTGATGTAATTTGTCAGGGTGAGCCATACGCTATCAAGTTGATAAATACATCTTCAACAGCTGTTGTGTTTAAGGTTAAAGATAACTTTGGAAACCAGATTGGTACTGATATCAATGTTGCAGCTGGAGCAGAACGTACAACAAATACTTTTGTCGCTCCAAATGAGAAAACAACAAAAGAATACTTGATATCTTGCACAACAAATAATGGATGTGAGGGTACCGATGCTCAGGTTTCAGTAGAGGTCGGTGTTAAACCAACATTAGATTTCGCTCCAGTAGCTGCTGTATGTTCTGATCCTAATGGAGGACAGACTCCAGTGACTGTTACTGCTGCAATCGGTGCTACTAACACAGCTAATGCTGGAACTATCACATTTGATAACGGAGTGACTGGAACATTCACAGCTTCTACGTTGGAAATTAAAAATCCATTATTGTCACTTCAGAGTTATGATGAAAACCGTACTTACTCTGCAACATATACAGATGGTAACGGATGTCAGAGTGATCCTGTCACTGTGACATTGAGTCAGGTGGCAACACCTATCATTTCCGCTCAGGTAGAGAAGGATAAAGTTTGTCCTAACGACAACAACAGAGTGTTGTTGGATGATGCTACTTCAGATTTCTCTAAGGGATACCGTTACAAATTGTATGAGGCTGAGAAAGATGGTAATAACAAGTATCAGATTAATGGTACAGCGATTAAATCTTGGGTGATTGGTAATACAATTACTTCTGGTAATCGTACATATGGTGTGATTGACCTACCTCGCCAGTCTGCTTCTGGTGTTTATATGTATGCTGTTGAATCAGAAAATACAGTAAATGGTAAGGTTTGTCGTGATACTGCATTCTTTGAGTACAAAGTAAATCAACTTCCTACTATTGATCTTGTAGTATATAAGAATAGTGTGGCAGCTGCAAATGAGATAAATAATGGTGACGCAGTTTGTCCTGAGACTCCATTGATTTTCCAGGTTAAGAACACAACTTATAATTTGACATCTACTGATTGGACTCTATCATCAGACAAACAGAATGGTACAGCTCCAACAACATCAAATAACGCGGATGCATCAAATATCAGTTGGTTCGCTATGGATAAGGCCGGAACAGAGACAGTTACTATTCTTGCAGTTAACGATGAATGTAGCGCAACTGTTAAGTTCCAGTATGGTGTAAGTACTCCAGCTGCACTTAGAATCACTTCAAGTGAGACTAAGCTTCCTGCTGACGGTACTACATTGTTCTGTGAAGGTGACACTCGTAAAAAGACATTGACAGCGTCTGGTACAAGTTCTACATTCTCTGATTTCGTATGGAAGAAAGAGGGTGATGTAGCAACATTGTCAACAGTGAGCACGTTAGAGATTCCTGCTGGTGATGATATCGTTTATATTGTTACTGCTAAGGATGCAAATGGATGTGAGGCTACTGCACGTGAGAATGTTAAGACAGTAGCATTGCCTGCTATTACTCTTAATGCTGATCCAAAGATTGTATGTAATGGTGAGACAGTTACTTTAACTTCTCAGAAGTTGCCGGCGTCTTATAATACATATGGTGACAATTACTCATTCAAAGTTAGATTTGATAAAGATGGTGATGTTGCAACAACAGCAGATCAGACTGCATTTGATTTGGCTATATCAACACTTTCAGATAAAGCGACTGCGAATGTGTCATCATCTAATATGACAGCTTCGACTGCTTATGCTTATCCTCAGGTTACAATTGACAATGGAGATGTATGTGTTGGAGACATGGCATCTACATCGGTTAAGGTTATACCTTCTCCATCTATTGTTTCTGTTGTAAAGGTTAGAGGTGTAGAAGCAAATAAAAAGGCTAATACAGATACATACATGTTGTGTTCGTCTGATGCATACACAGTAGATGTGAATGTGAATTCAGACATGTTCGGAGGAAATAATCCTTCTTACTCTGCAGCTACTGATTTCGAGATTTCAGTAGACGGTGTGACAAAGACAGTTAAGGGTCAGAATGTCGCTAAGTTCGATATGTCTGCAACAACAGGTGCTTTGACACATAGTATTTCAATTACTCCAATAATTGATGGAAACAAGCGTGGCGCTTGTATGGCACAAGGCACAATATCTGTTGACGTATATGCAAATCCAACAATCAAGCTATATACTTCAAATGCTCAGCAAACATCAAATGTTGATGCGACAGCAAATGATGGTTTGGCAGGTGCATATCTATGTTCTTCTGCAGGTTCGCCTATTGGTTCAGTTTGGATTAATTCATTTATGACTGTAGATGCGTCTACAACTATGAAGACAATTGAGTGGGCTGCAGACAATTATTCAGTTCCTGCAAACAATACTCAGACTTCTGTTGAGATCAGTCGTGCGGTCAGCGGTTTGAAAGCAAGAATCACAGATAATAATGGATGTGTCAGTGATTGGTCAGCTCCGTTGGCAGTTGAACTTTGTGAAATCGCGACTCCACGTGTTTCTGTGGCTAAAGGATGTGAGGGTGAAGCTGTTTCTGTAATATTGGGAGATGCTAATTCAGATGTTACAACGAACAATTCGTTGATGAATAGCATGTATACTCACTATTTCCTATCTTATGATAATAAGACAGTTGAGAGATTCCTTGCTGATGACATTACAGATAAAGATGCTCAGGGTAGACCATACTATTCAATCCCAGTCGCAGGTGTGACTGCCGGTACAGTGTTTACTGCTTCGGCTTACAATTCATGTGGTACAACAGCTGATTATTTGTCTGCTGAATGTAAGTCTAATCCAAACACTGCAACTGCTACATACAATGTGTCTGTTGCTCCAGAGTTGAAGGTTTCATTCCAGTCTTTGGACAATAATGTGATTGACAAGGTTTGTCCTAATACATCATTTAATGTGTATGTTGAGGTTGAGAACTTCACTTCAACAGCTAATTTGACTGATTCGGAAAAGGTTCTTGATTTGGAGTTGTCTTACGTCGACAACGGACAGACAAAGGTTCAAAGAGGATCAATTTCATTCAATACTAATGACGAAAATACAAAGAAGACATTCTTTGAGATTCGTGGTGGTATGGATTATATAGCTGGAGCAAATACAATTCAGTTTACTGTAACAGCTAAGAATTACGATGGTTGTGAAGTTTCTAAGACAGGTACAATTAATATTTTGTCTCGTCCAACAGTTAAGTTGGTTGCAACTAAGTATACACGAGTTGAGGGCGATGATGTTTATTATTGTCCTGGTGTAGAATGTGAGATTGAGGCAAGATCAACATCTGATCTTAAGGCTAATTCGTTTACATGGTATAATGCTACTAATAATGTTACGGATGCGAATACGTTTGGTACAGATAATACGTTGATTCCAACTGCATTGACAGATTATATCGATGCAAATGGAAACTCATCATACTATGTTACTGCAGTTTCTGAGGCTACTGGTTGTACATCTCTTCCTTCAAATACATTGTACTTGAAGAAGATTCCTGTACCAGCATTCAGTGCTTATGCTGATCCTAACACTGTATGTTCTGGAGATCAGACATCAATTAAGATTGGTACTATTTCAGATCCTTCTGCTTACAAATTCAATATCATTACAAAGTATGGTGAAGCAGAAGAGAATGTAGGTGCAATGTTCTCTACAACAACAGGTGAGCCTGTTTATAATATTGCAAACTATGCTTCAAATGCTCCTTACGGTGTTCGTTTGACAACACCTGACGGATGTGTTTCTGATGTCGCAGTGTCTGTTACTCCAACAGATGGTCCAATCATAGATTGGGAACTTTACAACTATTCAAAGGGTAAGGTTGTTGCTGCTCGTATCCATGAAATGGAAACAGATGCTAATGGTATTTATGTACCTAAGAAAAATGCTGATGGCTCATACGTTGTTCGTGAGGATGCCAAATATGCATACGCTAATGCTAATCATAGAAATAATGCATCTTACTATGTTTATGCTGATACTGACACACAAAAAGAAGATCCTCAATTTGGTCATTTCTGTGTAGGTGATGTTTACTATCTATATGTAAGAAATGTTCGTTCAAGTCAGCCAAATGAGCCTGCTATTCTTGCAGATACATTCAGCGTAAATGTTAAGGGTATCAAAAAACGCAATGGTAAGGCATTTAAGACTAATTTGTTAGACCGTTGGGTAGCTCTTGATTATAGTCAGTCACCATCTAAGAATACACATTTCCCTGCTGTATCTACAGATGGAATTCATATTTCAATTACTGATTCATGCTACTATGCTGATGGTTCTACTATATGTCCTTCAATTACAACAATTGATTTGGATGTAAAACAAATGAATCCTACAGTTAGTGTGATTGGCGTTCCTAATTACATCTGTAAAGGTGAAGAGTTCTCATTCCAAGTAATTGGACATGCAAGCCAAGGTTCTCATATCGTAGATGCTAAGGTATATACTACTGGAACTATATATCAGGCTTTGGATTATGTTTCTGGTCCTGAGGGTTCTGCCGATAAGTTCAAGGCTAATGTCTCAGACAACAGTCATTGGACAGTAACTAATGATGGCAATTACGTATGGAATGCACGCCGTAAGGATGGTGGTAATACTGTCACTGGTGATGGTGGTTTGAAGTTCAAGCCAGATGCAAACACTGCATACTATGCCCGTGTTTGGGATAACTACGGATGTGTATCTAATCAGTGGGGTAGAACAGTCAATGTTTATGATGTTCCTTCAATCAAACTTGACTATGCAGATCCAGCTTGTGAAAATTCTGCGATCAAGGTGCTAGTTAATCCAAATAGTTATTCATCATACTATTTCCGTGAGTACAAGTTGAACGCGGATCACAAAGTCGTTGATATGGAAGGTAACTTTATCAATGGTAAGAGCCAGGTAGTTGATGAAAATAATAATTTGGTTTATCTACTTGATGCAAATGGAGAGAGAATTCCTGATGATGAGACTGAGGATCCTAATGATTATAAGTTGAAGTCATCACATCCTTTCAAAGAAGGATATGGAACTTCTAACACTGGTAATATCTATGGAGCTATTTCAAAAGAGTTCTATAACTATAGATATTTCAACTCTTCTACAAATTACACTAATGGTGATAGTATTGTTTACCAGGTATATGCTACAATCCAGAGAACAAACAGTGATGATGGTTCGATTATCACATGTCCTTCTGAGATTAAGCAGGTGACATTTACTCCAGATCAGAATCCTAAGATTAAAGCTGCATTCTATAATGAGAATGGAGAGATTAAGACTACATTCTGTCCAGGAGAGAAGGTAACTATCAAGGTCGGTCTTGCTAATGGAGAATATTTCTTGGATAAGGCTCAACGTAAGAATGAAACTTACAAGAATCATTCTGTGACATATTATTCAAATTATTCTAAGATTCCAGCAATCAATTTCAATAATATTGTCCATAACTCTACTGTTCCTTTGAATGCGACAATGGCTCCATTTGCTGGAGAAACGGAACCTTATCATTTGCTTGATGATCAGTTCTCATTCATAGCTCCTGAAACTCCAGGAACTTATACAATTAAGGTTACTGATAAGGTGACGCAGTCTTATAGCTGTCCAAAAGACACTAACATTGTGTTTACTATCGCTGCTCGTCCTTCAGTATCTCTTGTTGCAATTAGAGGTAATGTAGATCCAACAGATCCAAATCATGTTTATATCTGTGAGGGTGATTCTGCGATCCTACAGGCTAATTCTACTACATCTAATTGTGTATATAATTGGTATGCGACACAGACTGGTGATAAAATAGCTAATCTTAAATATGATAAGGATACTGTAAAGGTAGCGACAACAAGATTGGTTAAGATTGTTGATGGTCAGGGTTGTGAGTCTGATTTCAGTAATGAAATTATAGTGGATATAGCTTCAAGTCCGTCTATTTTGATAGACAAGGAATCTGAGTTTGTTTGCCCTAATACTCCAGCAACTGTTGATATTAATGCTTCTGGTGCTAACAACTGGCAGTTCTTTATAACCAATGCAGAACATACAGAGTATAGTCGTCTTGGTAATGGAGAAACAACAAATTCTAAATATTCTATGTCTAAGACAATCAAGGATAATGAATTTGTTAATCAGAATGATGCTACTAAGCCACGTATTTATACTGGATATGTAGGTGTAGAGAATCGTGAGGCTGGAAGCATTTCTTATGGATGTAAGAACTTCGCTGAATTTACATTCAAGGAAGCTAAGACTCCTGTAGTTCAGCTTAAGGCATTGAAGAAGGTTTCTGAAAATTCTTATACTGAAATCTCAGCTCCATGTGAAGGCGATGAGTATTATGTTCAAGTTGTAGACGCTTCAGCAAGTGAACATTCAGAGGCTACTTTGAAAGCAACTCTTGTCTTGAAGGGTGTTGACGGTGCTGCTGACGAAGAGGTTTCATTGAATACAAACTTGATTTCAGTATCTTCGTTTACGGCTGATAAGAGAAAGAGATTCTCTGTAATCGGTTATAATAAGTATGATGACGGTACATCTTGTCCTTCTGATGAGGTTATCCTTGATGTTAAAGTCAACAAGATCCCAACATTCTCTTTGAATGCTACAGCAGCTTGTGAAAAGACTAAGAACTCATACTCAAATAATGACGGTGGTAACTATGGTGCAGGAAATGGAAAGACTACGTTCTCTGTTTCAAATCTTGTACTTGATAAGGTATCAAACACTGCTAATAAGGTGACGTCTTATACTTGGGAAATCCAGGGTAGTCAGATTACAAACAATAAATCTTCATATGAGCATACTTATTTGTCAGATGAAACAGAGGCTATTGCTCGTGTGATTATTACTGATGCCAATGGATGTTCAAGTATTCCAGTAGAGAAGACATCTCCATTAATGAAGCGTCCTCGTCAGATAGTAGCTGCGGAGGCTAAGTGTATTGGAGATAATCAGGTTAAGATCACAAATACAATGGATCCTACTTGTGGATTCTCTGCTAATGATGTTGATTTCTGGTATCGTTTGTATAATGCAAATCCAAATTTGACAGAGGCAAATGGTGCATATACAGATACAGTTAAATATTTGCGTACAAACGGATTGACAGGATGGTTGCAGTCAGGAAACAATTCTTCAAAGACTCCGTACACTAAGCTTATCGCTGATTTCTCAGGTTGGAGAAATGCATATCCTGAACATACATTCAACACAACTGTGACAGGTCCTATGTGGGCATGTACACGAATGAGATCAGTTAAATCTGATAATATTTGTGAAAGTGAGGTAGAGTGTGTATTGGTTCAGCCAAGTGAGAAGCCTACATTTACAACTGTGATGAAGTCAGGTGGTTATGCTCTTAATACAGTTAATAATACTGCAGAGGTTTGTCCATCTACTCCAGTTGTGATCGATGTAAATGTTACGAAGTTTGCGGCAGGTTGTCCTGAGGCTACAATCACTGTTAAGGAGGCTAACGCTTCTGGTAATGTGATTGAGACTAAAACAGTGACATCAGCTTCTGGTATCCAGACAATCAGTCTTGGTGACGTTACTGGAAATATGGATTTCATAGTAGAAGTTTCATCTTCATGTGGATGTCTTGCTTCTGACAGATACAGAATCAATGTTCTTCCTACTCCTACCGTTTCGTTGGTCGCTGAAGGAAGCCGAATTGAGGATGGATACATTTATGTATGTCCAAATGGTACTGCTGATTTGAAGGCGATAGCTAGTTCTTCAGTTGATATCACTAATTATAAGTGGTATGAGAACAATTCTTTGAATAACTCTACTTCAGATATTCTTTCTGGACAGGGTGCTGGTTCATACTATGTAAGTGTTGTTGATCAAAATGGATGTGAGTCTTCTCCATCAAATACAATTGTGATAGAGGAAGTTGCTGTTCCTACAGTTTCAGCAACTGCTCCTGAGGTTGTATGTGAGAAAACACCATTCGAGATTAATATTGACAATCCTGTAGATGGAATTACGTATGTCGTTTATAATCCTGCGGATGATGGAACGGCATCGCAGACATCAGCTCGTGCTACAATAAAGAAGATTGAGACAATGTCTTCAATTTCTGTAGCAATTCCGTCGACATATTCATTCAAATCGGCTGCGGATGTATTTACTGTTGTAGCTAAGAATGATAGAGGATGTGTTTCTGATCCATATGAGGTGAAGGTTGAGAAGGCTGAAAAGCCACAGATGACTATTCTTGCTAGAAAATATGGCAATAATAATGAAGCTTATGTTCCAAATTTGAGTGTATGTCCTAATGACATGGTTGAGTTCTCATTGACTAACGGAGCTACGTTGTATAAGGAATACACATATACAATGACGCCTTCTAATTCTGACGTTAATGTTTATGGAACGAATACAGAACGTCCAACTGCTCAGATGCTTGATAACAGAACAGTTTTCACGTTCTCGTTTGAGTCTGAGGCTGGATGTGTAAGCCAGGGTACTTATACAGTGAATGTAGTTTCTCCTAAGACATTACGTATTACTGATAATGTACTTAACCGTTATGACAACAAACCAATTGTTTGTCCTGGAGGTCAAACTCCTGTCACTTTGACGGCAACTAACGGTATATATGTGAATTGGAGCAATGCAGGTTTGCCTTCTGCAACATCTGCAATTATGAATGAAAATCATGATCCTAATGTCGCTGCTTCAATTACATTCAATCCATCTGTTGCACAGACTTACGTATTCAATGGTACAGATGTTAACGGATGTGCGGTATCTGCGTCATATGATATCTTGATCGCAAATCTTGTAAATATGGAGAATATCGCTGTCACATTGCAGCCAGACGATACTCCTGTTACCGATTTGGCAGTTTGTGAGAATTCTACTATTACGCTTACTGCTTCTGGTTCGATTTCGAATGCCAAGGATGGTGAGACAATCAAGAATTATGATTGGTTTGCTGATGAAGCATTGACAGAACCTATTGGATCAGGTGTTTCAATCAGTGATTTCATGACAATTGCTGATGATAGTCGAAATGCTGAAGGATTCTATGCTGATATTCAGGATGTCAAGAGCTACTGGGTACGTGCTACATCTAATTTCGGATGTGTATCTGGTAAGATGAAGACAACTGTCACAATCGACCGTACTCCTGAAATCAAGTTTAAGAATAGCTCTGAGCCATGTATTGATACTCAAATTGAGATCATACCTAATACAGGTTCATCAAATCAGTATTTCACAATTACTAATTTGACTTCTGGTGATGTTTATGAGAATGTTCTAACAGCTCCATTTGTTCCAGAAAAGGCTGGTCAGTCTTATAACTTTAAGGTTGAGGCACAGCGTGGTGCATGTAAGGCTGTTGAGTACACTTCTATTAATGCAAAACCATTGCCAATTATCAAGTTGTTTGATGCTGAGACTGGTTTGAGTTTCATGGATGCATGTCCTGATGTTGACAATGCAGTTTCTGAGCATTATTTGAAGTTTACTGTTGATGGTGGTAAGGTAGTTGATGTTCCTACTATTACAGGAGCGTCATTGGCATCGGCTACAAATACATTCACATTTGGTAATAACACTTATGATGGAAATGAGACAGATGCTTATTATGCTAACTATAGCCGTCCAACAGCGTTGAACAGTTCTATCAAAGTTACTGCCAAAGGTTCTAATGGTTGTGAGACTACGGTAGCATTCCCAATCACTATCAAGCCAACTCCTAACAAACCAGAGGTTACTGTCTTGCGTAATGGATTGCCAACATCAGATAATGAGTTCTGTGAAGGTGATAAAGTTACTGTGATTGCAAAGTCAACTAATGACAATGACAAGACAGTTTCATTTAACAATGGAGGAGCATATGGTAATAAGAATGGTGCTGTATTTGATTCACAGTCAGGAACTGCAGTGTTCGAATTCGATGCTGTAAGCAATAGTGTTTCAACAGACCAGACAATCAATGTTTCTGCTACTAATGATGACAATTGTAACTCTTCAAAAGAGTCAGTTACAATCACAGTTAGTGACAAACTTGATCTTAAGATCAACAATGAACCTGCAGGTTCTACTGTTAAGGCTTGTGTCGGAACAAAAGAACTCTTGAAAGTTACAGCAGGAGGAACTCTTGTAAATCCAGCTGATTATTCAATTGAGTGGTTTGCTTCAGACAAATCTACTTCATTGAGTACAGAGGCTTCTTATGAGGTTGAGCCGGATCCTGTATATTCAAAGACAATTTGGGTTAAGGTTAAATCGAAGGATGCTCTTGGATGTGAGGAGTGGACTAATATTACAATCTCTCCAGTAGCAGTTCCTTCAATCACAATTGTTGCTGAAAATTCGAATACTGGTAAGCGTGTTACAAGTACATCAGCTGAGAGTGATAGTATTGTATATTGTAGTGGTGATGCAAGTGGTTTGAACATTTCTGCAATTGTCCCTGATGGTGTTACATATAAGTGGGACAATGGAGCTGATAATACAGATTTGGTTAATAAGGGAGGTTGGACATCTACACAGACAAATGTTTTGACTGTAACTTATAGAACAGAATCAGGTTTAGTTTGTGAAACTAAGCGTGAATTTAAGACTGTAGTTAAAGAAAAACCAACTATTGGTGTTGATGCAGCAGCTCCAGATTTCATCACTTCAATTGATGCAAATGGAGTAGTTACTACAAATCCTGCATTGTGTGTCGGAAGTAAGATCACATTGAATCCTAAGTTTAGTGATGATGTAGTTTCATATTTGTGGCATAATGGAGCAACTTCTCCTACTTTGACATATACAGTACCAGATAATGTTTACAATTATTCTGTAAAAGCAACAACAACTGACGGATGTTCTGTTTCTGCTTCTGGAACTGTTACCCCTGTATATATTAGGTTTGATGTTGAAACTGTATATGCTTGTTATGGTACGTCTGCGGAGATTAAACCAACAACTGGTCAAAATACTCAGTTTACATATTATGATGAGACAGGTTCTAATTTACTTGGAACAGGCAATTCATATTTAGTACCTCCAGTTAACCAATCAATGCGTTATCTTGTTGTGGGATCTATGGATGGTTGCTCTGTTTCCAAAAAAATGCTTGTGCAAACATTGGCAAATCCTACTTTGAGAGTTACTGAAGATGTTGAAGTTTGTAAGGGTGCAAATGCTGCATTAAGTGTTGTTTCTCCTGAAAACGGAACAAAGTATTATTGGGGTGGTATTGGTAGCAATGAGGGTCCAACTTACACTGCAACGAATATTTTGGACAAGGCTGTGATCCCTGTATATGCTGTAAAAGATTATAGTTCTACTTATTTGACAGCACCAGCATGTACTACTTCTAAGGTTGTTACAGTAACACCGATTGAGACACCTAATTTCCAGATTTCATCAAGTGCAGAACGCTTGTGTGCTGATGGAAAAATGTCATTCACAATCAATGACGCTTCTGCTAATAATACTTATTCTTGGAAGGTATACGAGTATGATAATGCAACATCTACTCGTGGTGCTGAAATTGCAGGTCAGAGCCAGATTTTGGCTGCTGATAAGGAGTTTGTTACAAATGGTGTTACAACATCAACTGGATGGATTGAGGTTGTTGCTGAAGGTTCGTCTACAAATGGATGTCTGACTACAGCTTCAAAGAAGATGCAGTTTGCTCCTAAGGCAACACTTGCTCTTGTAAGTGTGGATGGAGTTGCAGTATCAGGTGATATTAATGTATGTAGCAATACTGAAACTAAACTTGAATTTACTTCAGGCTATAATTCTTATGTGTTCAACGACATTCCGTTGGCAAGCAACGTATATACTTACAATGAGATTGTTAATACAAATACTTCTCGTAGTTATATAGTTACAGCTAAAGACCAATATGGATGTCCTACTACAACAGCTACTGTAGATGTGAATATTAATGTCGCACCTCAGGTTATCGCACAGGATGTGGTATCTGTTTGTGACGGTGCTTTGGCTGATGTACAGGTAAGTTCAGATAAGCAATTGCATTGGTACTATGCTAATTCTAAGAATCCAACTTCTTGGAATGATGTGGTTGATGCTGCTGGTGATCCTATCGTTGCAAATGTTGCGGTTATCCACAATATTGATGAAGAAAACGCAGGTTCTTACATCTTGGTTAAGGGTGAATATCCTGACTTTAAGGGCGCTTGTTCTACAGTTAAGCAGATTAGCTTGAATGTGATTAATAAGCCAGATGTAGAATTAAGCTCAACAGGTAGTGTTTGTCCAAGCGAACCATTTAACCTTTCAACTAAGGCTGAAGCTGGTGTCGCAGGAGCTGACTACTATGCTAAGAATTGGTTCACAGTAGACAAGGATAATTCTGGTAATTATATCAACTTTAATCCAACAGCTACTTCTAACCAAGTTTTGAGTTCTGGTGAGAGATATTACGCATTGGTAGCATCTTCAAATGAGTTGGCTACATGTCGTGATACATTCTACATCAAGTATACTGCTGTTAATGTTCCTCCGTTTACAGATAAGATCATTGACGATAACTTGATTGATAATAATGGTGATCCTATCCCATTCCAGAAGCGTTTCTGTCTTGGTGATGACGGTATCGTTCTAAAGGTTGATAATGCATCTACAATCAACTGGAATGAGGTTCGTTGGTATGCAGGCCTTAATGCAAACGGTGAGATGATCACTGAGGCTGGCAGCCCTGTATATGGAGATCATATTACTGTCGCTCCTCGTGCTACTTCAAACTACTATGTTGAGGGTACAGGAGAGAATGGATGTAAGGTATCTGCTCTATTTACAGTTAAGGTTAATGAAGCTCCTAACTATGTTCTTTCAAGCTCAGCTTTGAATGGTAAGGTTTGTAGCGGTAGTGACTTGGTTGTAAACGCAGTTAATTTGAATTCTGCTGTTCCAGGTACTAAATTCTCTTGGAATAATGCAAATGTAAGTACTGATTCTCATCTTGAAATTCCTCAGGTTACTGGACCAACAGAAGTAAGATTGGTTGTATCTACTGATAATGGATGTACTCAGGAATTGAAGGCTACTTACGGTGTAATCGATGCTCCTACATTCAAGGTTGATGTTCCAAAGAATGTCTGTGTTAACGGAGATATTATCGCAACTGCAAGTGTTGATGGTTCAGTAGATCCTTCTGACTATATCTATTCATGGTCAGTGGATGAAAATATGGCATCTGATGTTAAGTACGGTCAGACTTATACATTTGATAATGTTGTCGCTAATGATGGTGCAAATGGATTTAAGTTCTATGCTACTGTCAAGGACAGAAATTATGGATGTACGAGTGAAATTGAGGAGACATCAGTAAATGTAGTTACACCTGGTGCACCTGTTATTAATTATGTTGATAAGGTTTGTGAGGGTGAGCCTACAGAGATTGAACTTACTGGTACTTCAAAGGGTTCAGATTTGACAGGATATACATTCTGGGTTAAGACACCAGAGATGTCAGACTTTATAAACGAGGCATCTATGAAGCATGCTACTGGACCTATTACAAGTGCAAGACGTTATGAGTATTATGTTCAGTTGACTCAGGGTGAGGCTGTTTGTAAGTCTTCTTCTTCTTCAATAGTAATCAATGTAGAGTCAAAACCTAACATTCAGGTTCAGGAGTATGGTTCTCCATGTTCAAATCAGGAACTTACTTTGAGAGCTTCTGCTTACGGTGTTGATTCAGTTGGAATCAAGTGGGAGGCTAATACAATTGTTGGACCTAATTTGACATTCACTAATGAGCAAGGAATTCTTAAGGTCACAGAAAATTCTCAGAATGTGACAGCAAACAAGAACTTCACTCAGAAGCAATTCAAAGGAAATTCTTCTACGGATGTCATACTTACTTGTAGTCAGACATTGAATTATAAGTATAAGACTTATCCATTGCCTCTGATTAATGTTACAGAGAACAAGGATAAATCATCTCACTGTCCAGGAAGCAGTGTATACTTTGATGCAGAAGCATTGACTGAAAACTTGAAGAGTATCACTTGGTCTGGAAACGGAGTGTTCGCATTCCAGTCGGCTGGTGATACAATCTCAAGCCAGCATGTTTATGTCACTGTTCCTAAGGATGAAAACATTCCTGTGGATGCTAACGGTGAAAAGATATTGCATACTCAGCTTTATTACACTGTATCTAATGATCGTTGTACTAATACAGGTTCTGTAGATGTGACTTATGATACAACTCCAGGATTCAAGTTGCTTCAGATTGAACCAATCGCTTCTGAATATGGACATAATAAGAATGGTATATTTGGTTCTACTTTGAAATTCTGTGAGAACAGTAAGGTTGTTCTTGAAGCTATTTCAGAAAGTACTGATGGTAGCCAGTTCACATGGAGAGGCGGTTCTGTTGAGACAGGATCAAGAAATGAATATGACCAGCCTGGTTCTTATGAGGTTTCTGTTGTAAATGATAAGGGATGTACGTCATCTATGATCTTTACAATCGAAATGGAGTTGCTTCCTTCTCTAAGTACTGGTATTAAGGGAGTCAATGCTAAGAACAATTATTGTTATGTAGAAGGAAACGATAACGGTTTGGTTGTTGATGTCGCTACTTCTGATAATGCTAAGTGTTATGTAAGTCTTGAGGCTCCAGATGTACCAGATGCAAATGCAACAGGTTGGAAGGCTAAGAATAATCGTTTGGAATGTAATCCAGAAAAGGGTTCTTGGGTTTATGCTTATGCAATGTCTAACTCAGATTTGCAGTGTGTAAATAAGAGTCAGAAGTGGGTTGAGGTTCACAAGTCTCCTGTTGTAGGAATTACTGGTGATAAGGTTGCATGTAGCGGTAGCGCTCTAAACTTGATCGCAACTTACAATTCTCCAGAGCAGGTTCCTGCAGTTAATTATACATGGATTGGAGAGGGTATCTCTGGTATGACTGGCGATAATATTTATGCTGAAGGTATGAGCGCTGGAACAAAGACGATATCTGTTGTAGTGACTGATGAAAATCAATGTCAGGGAGTCGATACTGTTGAAGTTAAGATCTTGAACAAACCTAATATTGGTCTTTCTGTTGACGGTGCTCAGCCAGTCCGTAGATTGAGACAGTTGACATTCTGTGACGGAGAGTCTAAGACAGTGGTTCCACAATGTTTGGATTGTGATCCTCAGTATCAGATGAACGATTTCGGCTGGGCATACGGCGAATCTTCAGAAGATATGGAAATGATCTTGGATGCAAATGGAAATCCAACTCAGAATGTCACAGTTAGCAAGCGTGGTAGCTATACGGTTTATGGATCATTGGTTGATGCTGATGGAAACCAACTTTGTGAGGCAAGTGTTGGATTTATCGCAACTCCAATCGACAAGCCTGTAATTAATGTTACAGGAAACACTACAATCTGTGCTAACGATATGATTGTATTGGAAGGTGCTAACATTACAGATTATGTTTACACATGGAGTGGAAACACAGTCGTTGGATATGTTGGTAACAAATTTGAGTGTGAGCCATCTGCAAATGGTACAACTACAGTATCGTTGATGGTTAAGGATGAAAGTACATCATGTACTAATTCTACAACATTCGAAGTAAATACAATTTCTGCTCCAAGTCCAAATGTGACTGTTCCTGAGATTGTTTGTGAGAATGGTTCTTCTGAATTTGTGATTAAGGATTATTTGGATGATAACAATAATCCTAAGTATACAAATATCAAGTGGACTGTTTGGAATAACGGACAGACAGAGTCATTGCCACAGACTGCAGAAGGAACTCCTAAGTTCAATCTACAGATGACTGACAAACCGTTGGTTGTACGATTGGATTTGAAGTCAAGTGATATGCAGTATCCTTGTGCGTCTACAATTACTTATCCAGTAGAGGTACAGAAGCATCAGGAACTTGAGTATCAGGGTGATCCTGTAGCTTGTCAGAATTCTGATGTTACTTTGGAGGTTTCAAAGGCAGGTACAGATCACATCAAGCCAGATGCTAATGTTTCTGGTCAGAATAATCCATACACTTGGTATTTGCCAAATGGTGAAGAGGTTAAGACTGCAACCAACCAGTATACATTCCATCCAGATGCATCTGGTAACTACATGGTTGATATCGAGAGTGGTGTCTGTGTAGATCGTCTACAGTTCCGCTTGGAAGTTAAGAGTGCTCCTCAGGCATATCCTTCATATGATAAGGCTGTATGTAGTGGTGGTAGCACAACGTTGAATGTGACTCCAAACAATGAGTCTGGTAGCATGACTTATGTATGGAGTAACGTTGATCCTGATGATCCTTCTAAGACTGTAACTACTACAATACCTACGTATACAGTTAGCCCTAAGGGTGAGAAAACTATATATTCAGTTGTGATCACTAGTGATGCAACTAAGTGTAGTAGCTTCTACGAGATGCCGGTTGAGGTTCGTCCTTCTCCTATTATTATAGTTGATAAGACATTGGGTGAACTTGAGCCATGTGCAAATTCATATGGAGAGGCTGTTGCAGACGGTGCTGTTAAGTATCAGTGGTATGATATTACAGATCCTGCAAATGAGCAGCTTATTGGTTACGGTACTTCAAGAAAGGTATATGTAGCTAATACTCCTGTTAAGGTTAAGGTTGTTGGTTACGACTCTATCGGTTGTGAAAGTAATCCGATCGAAGCTGTCTTGACACCGACTCCAGATCCAGACTTTACAGTCTCAGGTTCAACAGCCGCTATTTGTGCTGGTCAGAGCATTACATTAAATGCTAAAGCTACTGATCCAAGTGTTCTTTATCAGTATAGCTGGTATGATCCAATCAGAGATCTTACAATTGATGCTGCTGAGCTTACAAATTACACTTTGGAGAAAACTACTCAGTTTGAGGTTACTGCTACAAGTGTTACTAAGCATGGTACAAGATGTTCTGTAAAGAAGGCATTCTTGCAGCAGGTTGATCAGTTGCCAGAGTTGACTATCTATGGTACGCAGAATGTGTGTGATGGAATCGAGTACACATTCACAGCTACTGGTGCTGAAACATATGTATGGCAGCATAATGATAATAACAATGAGGCGTCATTCACGACTTCGTTCAAGTATGATGCAGGAGACAAGGCTCCAGTTGTTGTCGTCGGATCAAATGGTAAATGTTCTTCTACTCCGACTACATACTATGTCAATGTACGTCGATCTCCAGATTTGACGTTGACAGGAGATGAGGTTGTCTGTGGAAACAATCAGGCTACTATCACAGCTAGCTCTACTGTTCCTAATGTGACATTCTATTGGCCTACAGAGTCGATCTCTTCTAATACAATCAAACCAATAGTTCAACCAGCTTATCAGGTATTTGATTGTATTGCTACTGACCCTTACGGATGTACAACAACTGAGTCATTCAAGGTTGATGTTGTTGCAGCTCCTAAGTTGATGTTGAATGTAAATTATGAGGATTCTCCACTTGTTGGTGGAAATATCCCTTATGATTCTACAAGTAGTAAGTTTAATGTTCCATTCTGTGATGGAGATTCGATTTCACTACGTCTATCTGGTGCTTCTACATTTGAGTGGATCACATTCGATAATGTAGATACATTGTCAACAACTGATTCTTATAAGGTTCGTCCTAATGGTCCATTGACATTCAAGGCAATCGGTCATTTGAGCGGATGTCAGTCTGAGGTTGATCTAAAACTTGAGATGAATCAGAAACCAACATTGTTCTTGTTGTCTGATACAATCCCTTGTCGTGGTGAGGCTCAGGATATGGTTGTCGCAGCAAGTGGATATGGTACATTGTTGTACAACTGGTCTATGAAGGAGCACAACAACCGTGGATTTGTTGAAAATGCTGATACATTGCATGATGTTATCGCTGAGCGTCCAATTGAGGATTCTTTGAATAATATTTACAGTGTCGCAGTTAAGATCCAGGAGTCTGGATGTACTACAACTAAGGAATTCCATTATGGATACGTTAAGAGTCCAGAATTCCAGGTTGACGGAGAACGTGCAGCTTGTGTCGGAAGCTCATTGTCTTTGAAGGCAGTTCCTGACAATGAAGAAGACAAGTATAGTTATACTTGGACAAGTGAGGACGGTTTGATTAATAGAACTGGAGACTCAATTTCTTATACATTCCGTGTAAGCGGCAAGCAACCTAAGATTAAGGTTTCTGCATACGATGGCGGTTGTCGCGTTTACCAGGATGTTGATCTTACAGGTTGGGAATCTCCTGCTTTGAAGGCGTTCGCTCTTGGTAAGGATGTTGATGGTCAGGTAGTGGTTTGTGAAAACGTTCCATTCAATATCAGTATTATGGATACGGCTACTGCAATGATTAAGAACTGGTGGATTAAGGGCAAGGATACAGTATCTAATACTAGTGCTGTACATGTCATTGCCAATGAAGCAGAGACATATCTAGGTTATGCAAGAAATACTAATGGATGTGAGTCTGTTATCGCGGTTCCAGTTGTTGTAGAGTACGCTCCTATAGCTACTAACAGAATGGGTGGTGATACAACAAGTATCTGTAAACTTGATACTGCGGTATTTGACCTTCAGGCTGTAAATGTAGCTGAGTACTCATGGGATGATGCAGAACGTACAGTTGGAAATGTATTGAAGGTTAGCCCTGCGGTGACTACAAGATATCTTGTAAATGTCAAGGGTACTAACGGATGTGAGCGTGGACAATATTTCACAGTATCTGTTAATAATCTTCCAAGTGTTCAGTTCAACACGATCGGTGGTGTCAAGGGTGATAACGAGGCTGCTTGTCTTGGAAGTGACTATAAGTTGGTTGTTTCTCCTCGTATCAGCGGCGACTACAGCTACATGTGGGATACTAAGTCAGGTCTTGATACATTGTACTTGAGAGCTAACGATATGGATTCTGAGAAGCATGTGGTTAATATCACAGATAGAGTCACAGGATGTAAGAGTAAAGACTCTATCACAATCCGTACTCAGGCTCTTCCTGAAATCACAGTTGCAGGTGTGACTGCAGTATGTCGTGGTGAACATATGGTTCTTAACGCAGGTGGTGCTGCTAACTACTACTGGATGCGTGGTACTGATACTTTGGCTAAGTCGGCTACATTGCAAATCGATGAGGTTACTTCAGCTGGTATTTACACAGCATACGGTGATGATAGAGGATGTGTCGGTAAGACTGAAGTTCCAGTTACAGTTCGTGAGACTCCTAACGTCTACTTGAACTCGGCTTCTTCTGGTGTTATCGATGGTAATACAGTAAGCTTGTGTGATGGTACTAATAATCTTGAACTTGAGGTCGCATCTTCATTTGTTGGTGGTGTTGACAATTCAGATTTGAAGTACACATGGATGAATCTAAGCAATGAAGATAGAGCTGTAGACCAGACATTGACAATCCCTTCTGTATCTCAGAACAAGGATTACATGGTTAAGGTTTCTAGAATCAGTGCTCCTGAGGCTTGTCCTGGTAATATTACGGTTTCTGTACGTGTGTTGAACACTCCAAGAATCTATATCAAGGGTGATCGCAACGTCTGTGATAATGATTATGCAGAGTTGATACCTTATGGTGACTTCGAGGATTCATTCGACAACTATGTATGGAAAGATAATAACGGTAACTCATATGGTATGGAGGATACATTGAAGGTTCTTGTGACTGACACTGTTACTTATACCGTAACTGGTTACAATACTCATACAGGATGTTCTAACTCAATTTCTCATACTGTCAATAAGATCAATGCTCCTGAGGTATCTCTTGATATCCGTGGCCAGCAGGGCACTTATGTATGTTCTGGCAAGCAGTTCGTTGTTCAGGCTCATGGTGCATTCTCTTACTTGTGGATGAGAGGTAAGGATACATTGTCTACTCAGGACGCTTATGGCGACACTGCTAAGACTCAGACTACTTACTATGTTGAGGGATTTGATGCTAACGGATGTAAGAACAATGCAACTATAACAGTGGATGTCCGTCCAACTCCAGTTATCTGGACTGACGGTAACAAGCCAATCTGTTTGGGTGAATCTCTTGACCTTGAGGCTAAGGGTGCTCAGAAATATAACTGGACTATGGGTGATGTTTCTGGTGAAAACAACCAGTTCATGACATCAAAACCTAAGTATAGCACTACTATATTCTTGACTGGTTATGATGAGTACGGATGTTCAGCATCTGAACCAATCGAAATCACAGTACGTGATACTCCGATGGTATTTATCGATTGTCCTAACACTTATGTTTGTGAGGGTGATATCGCAACTCTAACTGCTACTGGTGCTGTTAATTACCAGTGGACTAAGGGAGTTCAGAGCTTGAGCGACGTCGTTACTCAGATGATCACTGAGGATCAGACATTGTTTGAGGTTGTCGGTACTGATATCAATGGATGTACATCAACTGCAAGAAGAGTTGTTAAGATGCAGGCTGCTCCTGTTCTTACAGTGACAGGTGATAGCATTATCTGTGAGGGTGATAAACTTTCTCTAAATGTTGCTGGTGTCGGAGCTAAGACATTCGAATGGGGTGACGGTTCTGTTGGCAACAAGTTTATTGATAAGCCTAAGCATGATACTATTTACTTCGTATCTGGTACTTCACTTTACGGATGTACTTCAACTAAGTCTATCCCAGTGATTGTAAATCCTCTTCCAAGTATCAGTATCTATGGTAATGACAATATCTGTCAGGGTGATTCTACAACTCTATATGTTCTTGGTGCTAAGAGCTATGTATGGAGTTCAGGTGATAAGGTTGATACTATTACAGTTAAGCCTCGTAAGAATGCAGTTTACCAGGTTACTGGTACTGATGAGAACGGATGTCAGGCTATGGAGAAGATCAACATCAATGTATTTGATATGCCTGATTTGTATGTTCAATCTTCTGCTGGTATCGTTTGTGAGGGTGATTCTGTTCAGTTGATCGCAAGAGTATCTAACGGAGAATTCGATCAGTTCTATTGGAGCTCAAAGAAGGGTATCATGGGTAATACTTACGGTGATACAATTACAGCTCATGTGATGAAGGCTGATACATTCTATGTTACTGCTAAGAATGAGGTATGTACAAACACTGCAATGGGTGTTGTAGCTACTTATCCAAATCCAACTTTGAGTTACATTGGTGATTCTGTAGTATGTCAGGGTGCTCGTTTGCAGATGATTGCACAAGGTGCTTCTACTTATGAGTGGGTATTGCCTGATTCAACTGTGGTTCCTAATTCGATCCTTGCTTTCGTACCTACAGAGCCAACAGTATTGCCTATCAAGTTGATTGGACACTCTAACTCTCTAGTACTGAAAAGATCTTCCCAGTAACGGTTAATCCTTCTCCAGTAATGTCAGTTTCAATTACTGGTGGTGATGGACCTTCTGCTACTGAAGGATATGTATGTAAGGGTAGTGATTATTCAGTTGTAGCATCAGGTGCTGACTCTTATTTGTGGAGCACAGGTGATACGCTAGGAGAGGTAAGAGGCACAAACCTTCAGTCTCCTATGGCTTACACTGTTACTGGTTATAACTTCTACAACTGTGAAACTAAGGTTAATGTTACTGTTCCTTTGATGACATTGCCTAAGGTTAGAATCAATGCAAGCAAAACTGCAGTTTGTCCTGAACAGGGTGATACAATCAGATTCTCAGCTACTGGAGCTGAAACTTATTATTGGAGTTCTTATCCTCCTATTTCTGATATCAATAACAACCCTGATTTCGCTGAACTTGCTGCTTCAGTAAGTGATAGTGGTTGGGTTTATGTTTCAGGTACAGATACTAACATGTGTGTTGGCTTTGACTCAATTAAGATTAAGGTTCATACTCTTGAGCCAATCAAGTATGTAATCAATCCAACTTTGATTGATGAGAACTACAACACAGTTAGTATGTCAGGACGTACACCTTCAAGCGAGCTTTACAATGTAGATTGGACTTGGGAGATCAGCGATGGCACTAGATTGAATGGTAAGGCTGTTAAGCATACATTCGATGTTCTTGAGGATTCATTCCTTGTTAGAGTTCATGCTGTAGACTGGAACGGATGTGCTTACGATAGTTCAAGTCACATCTACAAGTGGAAGGATATCTGGGCTCCAGATAAGTTTACTCCAGACGGCAACGGCTTGAACGATAAGTTCCAGTTCGAGGGCGGTGATTGGATTTCTGAATTCGACTTCATCATTTACAACCGTCTTGGTGAGGTGGTATTTGAAGGTCACAGCTTGCGCGACGCTTGGGACGGAACATTCAAGGGTAAGTTATGTTCTCCTGGTGTATACGGATGGACTTGCACATATAAGTCTACTGTAGGCTCTTACACTAAGAGCGGTGAAGAAAGAGGTAAGATTACATTAATTAGATAATGGAGGTTTTTGCAATGAGAAAGTTAAGTGTTTTAATGTTGATGGCATCATTTGCCACTACAGTTTTGGCTGACGAACCGGCTCAGGAAATGGATTATACATTGAGTGGCCATGCAACTTCTCCATTCTCTCTTAATCCATGCTATGTAGGCGAATCAAACGCCTACAGAGCTGGTATCAACTATCGTATGCAATGGCCTAAACTTGAGAATGAGTATAGGACAATGCGTTTGACATACGACCAAAACTTCTACAAGTTGGTCAGCTCTGTCGGTGCTCATTATGTGTACGATGGCCAGGCTAAGGATTTTAAGAGTCATGAGTTGGGTCTTACTTATAGCCATAATATCAGAGTCACAGAAGGACATTATGTTCGTCTTGGTTTGACTGCTGCTGTTTTCATCAAGAAAGTTGGTGAGGATGGTGCTTATGGAGACCAATGGCAGAATGGATCACTGCTTGATAATTCATTGGAGGATGACAACATGAAAGATAAAGCAGTATTTCCTGACTTTACTTTTGGTGCCGCCTATGTGATGGAGAATATATTTAGTGTAGGTGCTGCTATCTACCATATCTCCGCTCCTAGGTATGGATTTGTTGATGACGATGCAATCGAATTGTCACGTCGTTATAGCTTCCATGCTCGTTACATGCACAACTTGGAGTCTTCTGCTGGTTTGTGGGGTAACAGAGGTAAGGCTGAAAATTATGTCATGGGAACTTTGAATTTCCAGCATCAGGGTGAATACAACATCGGTAGTATCAATGTCGGTGCTTTTGTAAGCCATATGATGCTTGGTGTCGCTTATCGTCATGATTTTCGTGATATGGAGGTCGACGGTGTTAAATACGCTAAGTTGAACACAGTCTCTTTCATGATTGGAGGAAGCTATAAAGGTCTTCAGGCATACTACACTTACGACTTGTTCACATCTCGTAAGACAAATGGTTCATGGTCTCATGAATTCTCTATAGTGTATGCTATGGCTCCTAAACATTATCGCTAC